>JAAHTH010000231.1_pt1 | contig 54608 bp, 53 predicted proteins | sample 6116091 | NCBI WGS metagenome assembly JAAHTH01 (sample SAMN13939990, study PRJNA603662) | sponge metagenome | isolation source: marine sponge | host: Mycale hentscheli | place: New Zealand | collected 2006 | reverse complement strand
GACCGACAGTTTCCCCTTGTAGTTAAGTACCGTCAGAATCGCTTGGTAATGATACGATGATATGAGATGCACTGACCTTCGCTATGTATACGTAAAGAAAGCTATCCAAGGAACTCGTGAACGTTGTGAAGCACGGGACGGCGACGGTGGAGACTGTACGGTCTGGGTCAAATACCCATACACAATCGACCTAAGTCCGGCTATAGACGTGTACGACGGTCCTGAACATCTGGACAACAGCGATAATGATCGTAACTATCATCGTCGCAAACTGTTCACGAAGGAATTGGTAATTCCGAGCTGCTAAAGTTCTAGTTTCTTACATCATTTACGTACGACGTTGGGACTGCGGGGGTAACCTTGAAGTCCCAACCTTAGTTTTATGGATGGTTAAAAAAGGGGAATAGGGGAGTGTCATTAGATAGTCAATTACAGCCCAGATTTAGTATTTTCGATTTTAAGGGTTACCGAGCTTACTTAATTAAGGTTGGATTACCGGATGGAAAATACCAACATCACTCAACCAACTTGAGCTCTTGGGCAAAGCGCTTAGGATATAAGTCCCCTAGCAGCTTGGCAATGGTCCTTAATGGACAAAGACTGCCGAGTCGGGAAATGATGGACAGCCTAGCAAATGACCTTCGATTAAAGCCGCAAGAAAAAGAATACCTCGAGCTGCTAGTAAAGCTCGAAAAGCATACTCGACAAGACACAGACCCTTCTCTAACTATTGAGCGCCTGAACCTAGTCGCCAAACAACACAATGTACCAGCACTATCGACGAGAGAGATGGATGCCGTAAGCGAGTGGTATATTCTCGTAATTAAGAATTTAATTTACCTTCTGGATTTTGAAGAGAACCTGGCATGGATTCGGAAACGGCTTCGCAAAAAAGTCACTGTTCCACAAATCAAATACGCACTATCGACGCTTAAGGAGCTTGGTTTCGTTGCCTATAATGACGCTGGAAATTTGTATGTTACAAACGAATGCTTGAAGTCGACCAATGATATTCCATCGGCAGCTATTCGTAAACACCACCATGCCATGATGCAGAGGGCAGGTGAGGCATTGGAGGAGCAATCCGTGGGCCTTAGGCAAGTCTCGTCGGTGACGGTTCCAGTGGATTCTCAAAAATTAGCCCAGGCCAAAGCGGCAATTTGTGAGTTTCTGGAAGATTTTAATAAGCGATTTACGATGGATAAGTCGGATACCGTCTATCAATTAAATATCCAATTTTTTTCACATACTGAAACCACATATAAAGGAGAGCCATGAAGTTAAATTATTATTGGCAGAGCTGGAAGTTAACAAGCTTTTTGCTTGTTTCAATCCTATTCCCACCAATGGTGGTGAATGCGATAAACTTAAACACGGTAAACTTGGAAAAAGCTCTAAATGGAGGAAGTTTAGAGGAAGTAGCGGCTGACGACTGGAAACTACTGCTGGGCCGGGGAGACCTGATTGGCAATGGCGCAGGACTGGGGGAAATGCAATTTAGCCATATGTATCATTCCTTGCCGCAATTTATTACGACTTGTTTGAACTCCCGATCATGTCTAGTGAACGAATCCCATCGCGGAGTTCTATTGCAGATCAGCAAGATAGCGCGCAAAAATCGTGACCTTAAAACCAAATTAATTTTTCTTTCCTCCAAGGAGTATCCAAATTTCTTCCGCTCCGAAAATGATCCAGAAACCCGAATTGCAAAAACTGGGTTTCGACCAGATATCCCTGTCTTCATAAATATTGATCAGATCTATGAGGGCGATGGGAGTGTTGCTGTAAGTTCATTAGAAATGATGTCAATTCTCTTACATGAAGTTGGACACCAAACTGGAGAACGCAGCCATTCCTATTTAAATGACATTGCGGTGAGAGTGCAAAAATTTCTCAATTTCAACTACATGTCCATTGATCAGAACATTGGCGATATCGAGGTAAAGGCTGAAGTGTTTAATTTTCCAAGCCTAAATGCTACGGCAAAGCTTTTCTTGGTGCTTGGGTCAGAATCGCTGCCCCTGAGTCGAGCTCTTTTTGATCGTATAAATTGCCGCGTCGGCCGCCAACCCATTGGGTATCAAATTGTTAATTTACATTGGGAGGCTCGCGCTCATCGGCAGGGCGATCGGATTGTAGCTAGCCTTGGTGGTTGGCTAGATATTTCATGCATTGATCGTTCCTCAGATACAATTTGGGACGAAAGCAGAAGTGTACTCATAAAATTCTCATTTGCCGAAAATCCGGATTCTGTAGCTAATGATCACCCAGAACGTGTGCCCGTGGTGACATATGAAATATTGGTGCGAAAGTGGTAAAATATCGATGTATGGTATAAGCAGTAAGTTCTTTAGAAGCTTCTGAATTTTTCCGAAAAAGTGGGAGAGGGCGTCCGGTTTGGGCGCCACTAACCGTGTAAAGGGAACTATGGCCGATTTGAATCTAGCTCTCTTGCCTGCGCGGAGATTCCAGTTTTGGGAGTCCCTAGTCTACTTTGCTTGCGGGGTTGTCTTTATTACCTACGGTGCTTGGCATGCATCGGGTTTAATCGTGGAGGTCGCAGCAGGGGTATTCTTTATCCTTGCTTCCGGTGCGACTGCATTCTTTTCCGCTAGGAGGCAACCGCAATTTGTATTCTCGCAAAAAGGGGTCTTTCGTGTTGCAGCAGGTAGAAAAGGGTTGCGTGCAGGTGGCAGGGGGGAGTTTGTAGGCAGAAAAGAGGAGTACTGGACTTGGGACAATTTTACTGAAGCGCGAGCCACGCGCGATCAGAAGAACGCTCGACTTGAGTTTTTGCACTCGACGACAAAACAAATTGTTCCGGTGGACTTCGCCATCGATGATCGTTTTGATGAAATTCTGCAGTTTGTCCAAGCTCAAATGACTGGGCAGGTGAAAGACCTAGCGCTAGAGCCTTGGTCGTCCAAAGGGTTCCAATTGTCATTTAAATTTGTGGAGCTTCGTCCCGTCGCCGTATTTGCTATGGTGTTTGTAGGATTGGTTTTTTTCAAGGACACAACTGAGCTTGCTATGATAGCTAGCAATGATGAAGTTCTTCGTACACAAGCAGTAGCTGGAGATGCGATTAGCGATCTTGATGACTTCGAAAGCATGGAGGAAGTAGAACAGAGTCGAGTCGTTGCGTCTATTACAGGGGCTCAAAAAAATCAAAAAACTCAAGACAGCTCAGAAAACTCACAAAACCTAGAAACACACGCCCTTAGTAAATATAAAAGAGGACCAATTCCCGTACGAAACCCGAGCACCTTAACAAACGAAGAGGTGGCTAAAGCAATTGGTTTACATAGTTTGCCTAAGAGTTCAAAACTTGTTTTAGCGCTTCGCGATTTAGTCGCTGAGCGTACTATTCTTATCGCTTACCGCGGTCTAGCGCATAAAAATTATACCGCCCCAGTTGCTGACCTGGAGGGTAGGTTGGCGTTTATCAATTCGCAGATTAAAGCGAAAACAGAGATGGCGATTGCTGTACTCAAGAAAGAAGGGCGGTACATTGAGTTTAACCAAGCTACTCAGGCTCCGCTAGGTAACCTAATCGATGACTTGGATGATTTAGATGTGAGGGAGAGCAATGATTAGGGACAATAATGCAAAAGTTTTCTGAGCTAAGAATAAAATTTTTGCCAAGCTTGGTGCTTCAGATATTGCCGAAGCAAATTTGCTAGAAAGTGCTTGGGATCAAATTTTGGAAGCTCACAATATGAGTGTTCCTTTTGATATTGTTCTTTGCGATTGGAGTATGCCTTGAGGGAATGGCAATGAATTATTAGAAAGAATCCGCAGTCACAAAGAAGATGAGATTCGTTTAATGAAATTTGTAATGGTAACCGGGGCGTATGAGAATACGATCAAGACCATCATGACAAAATTTGAGTTGTTATTTGGTTTAATGGAAGCGGCCTCCCCCCATTAGTCTTTAAAATAGACCTTAATTTCTGATCCTTCAGCAAAGCATACGGAATAGGGATCTTCTCTGGCAAGAAAGGAAAAGGGCTTTCCATAGAGAAGTTCCCAGTCAAGCGAGGTTTTGGCATTGGTGACTGGAAAGATATTCCAGTGAGGATGCCACACTGTATATTTCAATAGATTTCCATTTTTGTCCTGTCCAACGCCTAATTCATGTTCCTTAAAAAAATGTTCCATGGAATCTTCAGTGGGCATTGTTGGCCAGTTTTTCCCCTCAGCAAACATCTGAAGATTACTGTTTCCGTCCTGCAAAGTATACTCAGCCCGAACATGTTTGGGCGAATAAGATACCGTGTCTTGCATAGCTGCAGTTTTATAGGGTTCGTTATAGAGTCCACGGGCAATAGCTGTGATCAAAATTTTCGGGACATATTCTCGAATAAAGCAAACACCTCGTTCGCCCTTGTGACGAATATAGAACCGTAAATTGATTTCTGAAAAATTCGTATAGAAGGGCCACTTAATGCCGAGGACACGAGTCCTCAAAAATTGAAAGCCAACCAAACTCACAAACGGAGATCCATCAAAATAGTCAAGCTCACATTCAGGGGGAAGGTGCGGGATGAGTACCTTCTCTGGAACTTTGTAGTTGAAGAGAATCAGGTGTTTCCACTCAGCGGAGAGAAAAACGAAACTACTCATATTATAATAAAACCCTATCCTCGCTCCATGTGCGGGAGAGATTTATCTATTTCTCGGCGCTTAATAAGTCTACTAGCGAATAGAGCAATTAGGAGTTGAAAAATCCAATTAGCCTGTTGGCGTAAGGCGACAAAAAATTTTCCATGCCCGGTGAAAACATATTCTCGTTTTCTAGCTTCAACAGCTCTAACAATTTTGCGGGCAGCTACGTCGGTCGGCATGCAAATCCATGCAGGCACCAAATCTTTGGCTTCCGGGTGGTGCGTTCCTGAGTTGTCCACCTGCCGAATTTCACTATCGACAAATCCTGGACAAACCAACGTTGTAGAGACGCCATGGCTCTTCAACTCGGAATATAAGGCCTCCGCAAGCGCACGCACTGCAAACTTACTCATGCAATAGGGGGAAGCTGTTGGCAAAGTAATGTAAGAGTTCACCGAGCCAACAATTACAAACCGTCCTTTGTATTTTTTTAGTTGCTTGATAGCCGCATAAAAAGTGCGTAAGACGCCATAGATGTTGGTGTCAAATTGCCGTTCATAATCGGCAATTGTTAAATTCTCCACTTCGCCCAAGACGGAAAAGCCCGCGTTGGCAATAACACAGTCGACTTTACCAAATTTTTCTACACCAGCGGCGACTGCTTCGGTCAAATCGTCTTCCTTTGTCACATCCACCGGTACGGCTATGGCCTCACACTTAGGTGAGAGGCGTTCGCATTCTGCCGCAAGCTCCTCTAGTCGCTTTTTTCGGCGCGCAGTTAAAATCAATTTTGCTCCACGCGTTGCATATTCTTTGGCCACATAGGCACCAATCCCAGCAGACGCGCCAGTGATTAGAACTACAGTTGATGCTGACATTTTATCTCCTTGCTCACTTAATGGTTGATACTTGGATATAATACGATTGTAGGTCCTGCAATCAATTCTTTGTTAAAAATAATGCTACACACCATAGTTCAATAAAGCGTATATGGTGCATATGCTTTCTCTATTGGTCACGAACGGTAATGATTGAGGTGACTGCAATGTCCTGTAGCTTGCTCTATGCTGCAGCGGCAGCAAAGGGGTTGCAGACGCGCTCACTCGCTTGGCTAATTCCTGCAATGCTTTTGGGCACGATTGGTGTGCTGACAAAATCGACAAACTATCTTTGACGATGTGCCCGACGCATTTGCCACTGAAGCACTGACACTTCGCTGAAGTGTTGACATTTGCCGATTGCCGATGAAACTAGGCTAGGATAGCGCGTTGAGCATCTTTGTATAGATGCCACCAAAGGCACCGTTACTCATGATCAAAACCACATCGCCTGGTTTGGCTCTATCTTGCACAAAGCAAATAAGCTCCTCCACTTCCTGCATGCAGTACGCGTCGACGCTTGCGTCCTCTAAGCGCGCAACAAGCTCAGGAACATTCAACTCTTCTCCGAGCGCAATTTCCCGGAATGCGTTTGGCGGTACAAGCACGGTGGTTTGAGCTTGCTTTAATGCGTTAAAGTAGGGCTCTGCAAAAATTTTTCGGCAACTCGTGGCAGAGCGTGGTTCAAAGATAGAAAAAACATGGGCGTTTGGAAATCGTTTTTGAATCGAGTCAATCGTAATGCGAACTGCGGTGGGGTGGTGGGCAAAGTCGTCGATTACGACAATGTTATTTGGTTGACCAATTACTTCCTGACGACGTTTCACTCCGGCAAAAGAACGAAGAGCTTCAAGGATCTGGCTACGATCCCAATCATAGGCGCGTGCAAGAGCATAGGCGGCCGTAGCGTTTAACACATTATAATCGCCCAGCACGTTTAGGCAGGCTGTATCTTCCTTGTTACCTTGATAAGTAATGTCGAAGGTAGTAGTGACTCCGTTAATTTGAAAATTTTCAATTTGGAAGTCCCCGGACTGCCAGCCAAAGCTCTTCGCGTTGTTTAACTGAAGTGTAGCGACGAGTTCACGATTCGTTTCACACTCTCCGTTATAGATGAGGCGGCCATCATCAGGAATCAGCTCCAGAAATTTCCGGAATGCATTCTTCATGTTATCGAAGGTTTTAAAATACTCAATATGATCTATCTCCACTTGATGCAAAACCACTCCATGAGGACGGTAATGCATAAACTTAGAACCCTTGTCCAAGAAGCAGGTCTCATATTCATCGCCCTCAATGACAAAAATGTTCCCTTTCGGGTCTTGGAAGGAGCGAGGAAAATTTTTAGGGATTCCACCTACCATAAAACCTGGGTCCTTTCCGCAAACATGGGCAATCCAGGCAAGCATAGCCGTGGTCGTGGTCTTCCCGTGGGTGCCGGCGGCGACTAGGCTAGTGCGGTCTTCAATTATATATTCGCCAATCGCCTGAGGCATTGAAATCGCTGGGATCTTTTGCTTCATCAACTCGACGGATTCTTCTGCTTTTGGAGACAGAATATTCCCGACAATGGCAAGGTCAGGGCGGGGCGTGAGGTTCTCTTTCTTATAAGCATCCTTAATTTTGATCCCAAGCTCTGCTAGTTGAGTAGACATGGGCGGGTAGACATTCTGGTCAGAGCCTGTCACCGTATAGCCCTTACTTTGCATAAGCCCGGCGACGGAGGCCATTGCCGTTCCACAGATGCCTAGAAAATGCACGTGAGCGCCAGGGTTTAGGTCAAATTTTTTATGCAAAACATTCTCCTGCTCTCACTTGCGATATTTTTCTGTTCCCGTTTGTCATTAGATTTAGTGTACCCCAAACGGGGGAAACCTGTTAGTATCCGGGGCCTGGGCATACTTATGCCATACTGAGTATACTAAGCTAAGCACACTGGGAAAAACTTTGACACACTGGGAAGAATTTTCTGAATCGGCGATTGAAAATGTTCCGCCTAGCATTTTGGGTATATTCCAACTAGCCCGGGGTGAGGAGCCCGAAGAGTCTGTGGCCTTTATTGGTCATACCTATTCGGATCTACGCGCGACGATGGCAGAATATTTGGGCAAGGGTTATACGCACTGTCAGTGGGTAAAACTTCCTTGGGGAAAAGAAGTTTTTGAAATGCATTGCCGTCTTTATCACCATTATGGCGGGTATCAACGCCTTGATAACCGAGCTCACCCAGAGCCACCAGAGAATCAGCGTTGGACTTGTCCGTTGACGAGTCTTCCTGGTGCGGTTTGTGACGAAGAGTCCTTTGGTTCCTTATTTTAATCTATGATAGTCAACGGTGTAGAGTTTTCAGAATTTGAGTTCCACCCCGTCGTGCATCTTACAGCCGAGTATAATGTCTTAGACCTTTCTACACCGGAAACTGCAGAAACTCCAAAAATTCCAGAAGCTAGAGAAAGAGGCAATCAGAAGTTTTCGATCGGCAAATATAATGAAAAGCGCGAAGGCATGTATACAGCGGAAATTTTTGCGAGCGTTCGCAACATTCATGTCGGCATCGATATTGGTGGGCCGCCAGGCACTGAAATTTTTGCGCCCTATGCAGGCGAAGTTTTTGCCTTTCAAGACCATACGGACTCAGGAAATTATGGGCCAACAATTGTGTTGCAGCACGAGTTAGCAGGGAAGAAGTTATACTCGCTTTACGGACATTTGCGGCGGGACTCTTTATCTAGAATGGCACTCAGAAAACGAATTGTAGGCGGAGAACTCTTTGCCTGGATTGGCGATGAAAAAGAGAATGGCGGTTGGCCGTCTCACTTGCACTTTCAAATCTCCTGGGAGGCACCAAATAATTGCGATATGCCGGGTGTAGTTGGGGAAGCTGAAAGAGAGCATGCGCTAGCAAAATACCCCGATCCTCGCTTAATACTCGGGCCGATATATTAGAGAGCATTCAATATACCAGCGAGCGCTCAATACTCTGCTAAAAGTTGATCAATCTCTTGTAAATATTCCGTCTTCTTCGAGTCCGGCAAAAACGACGCCGTAAAAGAATTTTTCGCTAGTTGCGCTAATTGGCTCGCACTGAGGTTTAGTTCATCGGCGCATTCAGTATAATTTTGCAAAAGGTAACCACCAAAATAGGCCGGATCATCGGAATTAATCATCGCGCAAATGTTTTTGTCGAGAAGAACTTTTAGGTTATGGTCAGAGAGTTTTTCGAAGACACATAATTTAATGTTGGAAAGTGGACAAACGGTGAGTGGGGTCTGTTCCCTCGCAAGCCGTTCTATAAGTTTTGGATCTTCTACGCAGCGAACGCCATGGTCAATTCGCTCTACTTTCAGAAGATCTAGCGCCTCATAGATATACTCCGGCGGTCCCTCTTCTCCAGCATGAGCGACAGTAAGCAATCCTTTTTCTCTCGCTTTAGCAAAAACACGTTCGAATTTTGATGGCAGGAACCCTTTTTCGGAAGAGTCAAGCCCAACCGCCTTTATTTCGCTGAGAAAACGTTCCGCCTCTTCCAAAATTTTAAACGCTTCTTCTTCAGGGAGGTGGCGCAAAAAGCACATGATCATATGCGAAGTGATTCCATATTTTGATTTCGCCTGCGTTAGGGCATCTCTGAATCCAGAGAAGAATGTTTCAAAGGCTATGCCACGTTCGGTATGCGTTTGAGGGTCAAAAAAAATCTCCACGTGTTTTACATTCTCTTTTGCAATCCGTTCGATATAGGCCCAAGTGAGATCATAAAAATCTTGTTTTGTTATGAGAACTTGCGCACCTTCATAGTAGATGTCGAGGAAGCTTTGCAGGTTGTGAAAATTGTATGCTTCACGGAGAGATTCGATCGACTCATACGGAATTTTCCGATTATTGCGTTTGGCTAGCTCGAAGAGCAGCTCAGGCTCAAGTGAACCCTCTATATCTCAAGTGAACCCTCTATATGTAGATGAAGTTCAGTTTTCGGTAGTTTACGACAAAACTCATGCAAGTTCATGTTCTAGACCCCCTAGACTCCTAGAGCTTTCCCTGCTGACTAACATATCGCGAACGGAAAAAAACTCTGGAAGAACTGGTAGAGGATGATATTAGTCAGCGGTGAGGAGACACCATGTTCATCACTGACCGTACTGAGCATATCGACCGCCCTAGAAGAAACCGCCGTACAGAGGCCATTCGTAGACTAGTTCGGGAAACGGAAGTGACCCCTAGAAATCTAGTTATGCCTCTCTTTGTGAAAGAGGGCGTGGGCTCACGAGAGGCGATTTCCTCCATGCCGGGGATGGCGCGCTTAAGCCGAGATTTGGCTGCAGAGGAGTGCCGTGCTTTAGAGCGAATGGGAATAACATCGGTGGCTCTATTTCCCGCAATTAGTGATGAAAAGAAGGACTCGAAGGCAAGCGAATCAGCAAACCCCAATGGCCTCCTTCCTGATACAATAAAAGCAATTAAGGATGCCTGTTCTGATATTTGTGTGATCACAGACGTTGCTCTTGATCCCTATTCCAGCGACGGACACGATGGTCTTGTGAAGGATGGAAACATTTTAAACGACGAAACTCTTCCACTGCTGTCTGAAATGGCAGTAATGCAGGCACGGGCGGGTGCAGATATTGTAGCTCCTTCGGATATGATGGACGGTCGAGTGGGTTATATTCGTCAGGCATTGGATGAGTCCGGAAAGACAGAAACTGGAATTTTAGCCTATTCAGTGAAATATGCTTCAGCCTTCTATGGCCCGTTTCGGGATGCTTTGGACTCAGCTCCAAAGTCAGGCGATAAAAAAACGTATCAGATGGATCCGGCGAATGTTAGAGAAGCGATTCGTGAAGTGGATCTGGATATTGTCGAAGGTGCGGATATGGTTATGGTTAAACCAGCGCTTGCATATTTAGATGTGATTGCGGCAGTGAAGAGTACAGTCACTATTCCTGTGGCGGCTTATAATGTGAGTGGTGAGTATGCTTTGGTCAAAGCAGCAGCGGAAAAGGGCTGGATTGATGCGGAAAGAGGCCGGGATGAGATGCTGGTTGCAATTAAGAGAGCCGGCGCCGACATCATTCTTTCTTATTTTGCCAAGGAATTTGCTCAAGGCTACTGATGCTAAGCAGGGCTCAATTCTCTGGAGCTAGAATCTGCACTCTGCCACCAGGCCTTATAGCATTTAGAATCAATCCGATTTAAGACGGCATCTAAGCCTTCCATGTTTAAGGTCACACGATTCGTCGGCGTTTCTTGGATTGAAACGTAGGATGGTAAAAACGGCAAATTACCACAAAGTGTGCGACCCTTGGCTAGGAAAAGCGCCGCAATGACTTCCGTTGTTGGGTCGCAAGGAAACGGCAAACCGCGAAAGCCTTTTACATATTCCTTCAGACTTGTCAGGATAGGGTCTTCAAAATGGTGCATAAAGCTATGGTCCACAGTTTCCGTAATGAAAGCCTTCCAAGTCTTCTTTAGCTTCTCAAACTCCTCCACCATATCTTGCTGGTTCAGTTCATCTGCAACTACAGAAAAGCCCAGCGTAGCAAACCAGGTATGTCCATGAGGCGTGGCACATTTCGAGGCGCCTTTCGTAAATCGATGGGCTGACTCAAATCGGTAGGTGAATTCCAGTTTGTACATAGCTCGCTATTCTAACGAATTTGGGCAGGCTTATAAAGGAAATTTTACCAGTCAGCGTGCGAGCGGGATCGGCTGGGGCAATCCGGCAAGCTTGCGAATCTCCTGGATCGCTTGCTTATATTCCGCTTCGAGATCAGAAATATTCACTTTTGTAGGCTCTTGATTCCAAAGTACCCATTCGCCAGTGACCATAGTGTGGGCGATGTTACGGGAAGAGTTTGTGAACACTAAATTAGTATCGGCTTTCGTTACAGGCCAGACGTCTAGGGGGTTTTTGAGTAAAACAAGGTCGGCTTCATGACCTGGTTTTAGTAGGCCAGATGAGTCTTTTGAACCCTTTGAGCGGAGCGCGCCAGGAGTTTTTGTAGCCATAGCAAACGCTGTCTTCTCTGGAGTAGTTCTAATCTTCGCGCGACGATCAAGCATAGTAAATGCAGCAAAGCGAATTTCTTCTAGCATATCGGCTGAATCATTTGAGGCGGTCGCGTCTGTGCCTAAACAAATTGGAATTTCATGTGCTATAAATTTATGAATTGGTGCAAGTTCTTCATATAACGTTTGCGATTTCGGGCAATAGCCAATGTGCGCGCCGGAATTTTTCAAAATCTTTAGATCAGAGTCCGTCGCTGTAACCAAGTGTACAGCAAGAGTCTTGTCAAAAAGCGCCCCACGGGAGTCCGCAAATTCAACGGGCGTCTTACCGGTCGCTTGTTTTACTTTTTCCATTTCATACTTTGATTGGGAAAGGTGGAAATGCAAAACTAAATCATTAGCCTTTGCATAGTTAGCTAATTCGCGAAAGAGATTATCTGAAACGGTGTCACTGGCGTGGGGAGCAATCAAAGGCTTCACTCGATCGGAAAATTTCCAATTCTCTACTTGATTGCGCCACTCTGGCCAAATGGTGGTAGAAGGAAAGGCGCCGCCTTGATCGGCAATCGTCTCTCCTATCATCCCACGGACGCCAAATTTTTCTAAAGATTCCGCAATCGCACCGGCGAAATAATAATGTTCCCAAAAACAGGCTGTGCCACTGCGGAGCCCCTGTAGGATATGTGGGTATGCGAGCGGCCCTACGAGTTCGGAGCACAAATTTGACTCTGTAGGGAAAAAGAGACTTTCAATTACATTCGTTTCATTATGGGTAAGGTCACGCAAAAAAGTCATGGCTGTGTGACAATGAGAATCGTTCCACGCAGGTGCACAGCTATAACCAGTCGCATCGATTTCAGCACAATTTTGCGGTGCTTTTTGTAATAAATCGTCACGCGAAGCAATGGCTGTAATTTTTCCAGCTTCGACTAGTAGGGATGCGTCTAAGCGTATGCTCTCTGCGTCGATAAGGGTTGCGTTACTAATGAGCCAAGTGTTTCCCGTCGACGATAGTTCTGGATCATTTGCGGATATCTGTGGATATATTGTCATAAATTCCTAAACAAACCTTTTATATTTACACTAAATAAAAATCATTTGTATTTTATCGTCGATCATTCATGGTTACACGCGTCAGTGTGTCGATATGCAACATTTGTTATACATCGAGTAAAACTACTTTCGCACTACTTCCATTTTACTGTACAATCTGCTGTATGCTTTATGACAAATTCTTGCTTGTCGAGAAATTGTGGCGATTCAGTTTGAGATGATTCGCTGAATTAAAGTAGAATACATGCCTGCTTGTCCGGGTGGTTTTAGTAGGCATACGGGGCCGTAAAGGCCGATCATTAAAGGGGATGGATATGAGTAGAAGGCTGCAGGCTCGCTACCTTACAAAAAAGGAAACCGAGCTTTTAAAGAAGGAACTTTTAAAACACCAGGAAGAGATCTCCAACAAATCAAAGAGGGTGGACCTTAGCACTAGTCCGGATGATTTAGCCGATGAAGCTGACCTAGCCTCAAGTGATATGGCAAAAGGCATGGAAGCACGTCAGCGCAATCGTGAAATCCTTTATCTGAAAAAAGTAATCAAAGCACTTGAAAGAGTCGAAGAAGGTTCTTTTGGACGCTGCGAGGCTTGTGATATGCCAATAGGTTTTGGCCGATTGAAAGCACGACCAACAGCTGAGTGTTGTATTAACTGTAAAGAAGAGCAAGAGAAGCACGAAAATACTTCTGTCCATAAGACACAACACAAGTCACTGGGTCGTAGTATTACGAACGCTCGTTTCTAAATAACCGTTCAATTCCACGTCCATCTTTGCGCCGCGCTTTGTATTGCAAGCCTTGCACGAGGGGACGACGTTATTCTTTGTGGAGCCTCCGCCACGGGCGACGGGTGTGAGATGGTCCATCGTTAGTTCTTTCTTGTCGAATTTCTCACCGCAGTGATGGCAAATGCCAGGACCAATTTGTTGCCTCCACCATTGGCTAGCGCGTAGTTCACGAGCCTTAGCCCGTTCCTTACGCTTATGCTCATCACTAGCTGCATGGTAGAAAAAATCGTTCATAAGTCTTCAGTTTGCTTTACCTTGATTGCCCACTGCTTCCGCCGCTTTTTTCGCTGCTTCTGGATCACCTAAATAATAATGCTTAATTGGCTTTAAACTTTTATCTAGCTCATAAACCAAAGGAATGCCTGTCGGAATATTCAAGCCTGCAATCTCTTCCTCAGAAATATCGTCGAGAAATTTTACCATTGCGCGCAGAGAATTTCCGTGAGCCGAAATTAAGACGCATTTCCCCGACTGAATCGTGGGAGCAATTTCTGCATTCCAATAAGGGATCACACGGTCCACAGTTAGCTTCAAGCTCTCTGTTGTTGGTAACTCATCTACACTTAAGCCCTTGTAGGGTTTATCATTCTTCGGATGACGATCATCATCCTCGTCCAATGCTGGAGGTGAAACATCATAAGAGCGGCGCCAAATATGCACTTGGTCTTCGCCGTGCTTTTTTGCGGTCTCTGCTTTATTTAGTCCTTGGAGGGCGCCATAGTGGCGTTCATTTAACTTCCAAGAGCGAGTGATGGGCACCCACATCTGATCCATTTCATCTAAAGTGATCCAAAGAGTGCGAATCGCGCGCTTTAAAACAGATGTAAAGGCGATATCAAATTCATAGCCATCCTCTTTGAGGAGTCTTCCAGCATTCTGCGCTTCTGTACGCCCTTGTCTCGTTAAATCAACATCGGTCCAACCAGCAAAACGGTTAGACTTATTCCATTCACTTTGGCCATGTCGCAAGAGAACAACTTTGTACATATTTTAGAGATCTCCTCTATCCGTCTTTTCAGAATTTCCTGCATTTTTTGCATTAAACATCGTTTCAATCTTTTCCGCAGCTGCACTAGCTTTCTCTAATCGCCGCTCCTGAAAGAACTCCGATAATACGCGGGAGCAGTCTTTTTGCAAAATACCTTCAACGACTTCCACTCGATGGTTGAGGCGCTTATCCTCACAAATTTTATAGAGAGAGCAGACTCCTCCGCCTTTCGTGTCCGATGCACCAAAGACGAGCTTCGGGATCCGCGCCTGCACGATCGCACCTGCACACATCACACAAGGCTCTAGCGTCACATAGAGAGTGCAATCGAGGAGTCTCCAGGAGTTGAGCCATTGCGAAGCGCGCTGAATCGCTAGAATCTCGGCGTGGGCGAAGGGATCATTATAGGATTCCCGTAAATTTCCTGCTTGGGATAAAATCCCCCCATCCTTAACGACGACAGCGCCCACTGGAACCTCACTCGATTCAGCCGCTTTGCGGGCCTCCTCAAGAGCAATTTCCATAAAATAGTCGTGACCTTTGGTGCTTGGGACTTGCATGCAAGCGGCTTATACCACAAGCGAATGGGCAAATGGAGTGCATTTGTCGGGTTTTTCTACAAAGCCAAGGATTCTGTGGTAAGGAGGGTGAGGCTAAAAAGCTGGGTCAAAAGGTTAAAGATTTTCAAGGATTAGGAAGATTCTAGGGGTTAGGAAGGAATGAACGTGGCAGCAGGCAAGATCATCGCTGGAGCCTTGGCTCCTCATCCGCCGCACTTAGTGTATGCGGAGAATCCCCCTCAAAACGAACCCACAGCCGAGTGTGGTTGGGAGCCAATTCGTTGGGCCTACTATGAAATGCAGAAGAGTTTTAAGAAGAAGGACTATGACGTCATTGTCGTACTTTCTCCGCACTGGCAAACCTATATTGGAACCCATGTTCTTGCGGTGCCTGAGTTTAAATCGCTTTCGGTTGATCCAGTTTTTCCAAATTTATTTCGCTACCACTACGACCTAAAAGTAGATGTGGATTTGGCGAAACAGATTTGTGATGAGGGCAAAGAAGCGGGTCTAGAAATGCAACTTATGCAAAACCCAGATTTTCGCGTTGATTACGGGACGATTATTTCCTGCCACATGGCAAATCCCGATTGGGATAAGCCGATCTTGTCGATTTCTTCCAATCGTTCTACTCATTATTATAGCCCGGACTATATGCAGGGAATTTCCATTCCACTCGGTGAGGTGACTCGGAAAGCGATTGAGAAAAGTGGCAAGCGCTGCCTTCTCTTGGCCTCGAATTCACTTTCGCATCGTCACTTCACGAAGGAACCACCAATTCCAGAAGATATGAGCTACGAACATATTTATAATCACAACCAATATCTTTGGGACATGCGTATTATCGATATGATGCGCAAAGGGCAGAGCCAAGAGATCCTCGATATTATGCCGGACTTTGTAGAGCAGTCTGTATCAGAAGCAGATTCTGGCGCCTTTACATGGTTGCTTTCTGCACTGGAACGACCGACCTATCCAGCAAAAATTTATGGTTATGGCACTGTGATCGGAACAGGCAACGTCGTAGCTGAGTGGGATTGTGATACGAAAGGAGCGGAACAATAATAATGAGGCCAGTGGCAAATCATCCAGTTGAGGCAGGCTTTATCCTTCCTGGTCTTCCGCATCCATTACTTTGTCCGGAAGATAATCCAGGATGGCAGAAAATCAGAAATGCATTCAATCGAGTGCGTGCGAAGATCGAAGAGATAAATCCAGATCTGCTATTAATTTATTCTACAATGTGGCCTTCCGTAATTGGGCATCAAATTCAATCAAATCCAAACCCAGAGTGGAAGCACGTAGATGAGCTTTTCCACAATCTAGGAACCATTCCTTATAAATTTCGAGTCGATGCAGATTTTGCAAATGAATATAATAAGCTTTCGCAAAAGCGCGGTTTGCATACACGAACGGTTAACTACCACGGTTTTCCGATTGATACAGGATCTGTCGTTGTGCAAAAGCTAGTGAATCCAGAAAATAAGTACAAGGCAGTAATTTTATCATCAAATGTTTATGCTGATAGAGCAGAAACTGTGGTCTTTGCTAAAGCAGGCGTGGATGCACTACAGGAGCAAAATAAAAAATCAGTAGCGATTGTTGTTTCTTCTTTGTCGAATCGACTGCACGAGAAGTTCATTCCAGCGAATATGGATAAAATCCACTCTCAAAAGGATGAAGAGTGGAATCGCAAGATGCTTGAACTTCTCGGAGAGGGGCGTCTGGAGGACGTGGCGCAATTATCACGACAGATTCAAAGAGAAGCCCGCGTGCGTAAAGTTACGAGCTTCAAGCCGATGTGGTGGCTGGTGAGTGTGATGGGTGCGCATAATTGCTATAACGGCGAGGTGCTCGAATACCAACCGATCTATGGCGCCGGTGCGGGAGTGATTGCCCTTACGCGAGCCGAACACGCAGCACGCAACCTTGAGTTTGACGAGGAAGACCCAGAAAAATTTGCCGGTGATCGCAATGTTTTGAGTCTGTCGGCGGAGTCTTTAGGTGAGATGTCTTCGCAATCGACTGTATCGCACAACCCGGAAGACAACGAAGAGGACCTATAGATAGATGTCGATTCGTTCAAAATATGACGTGTTTCCGTCGAGCCCGATTGGCGAAAAAAATCAAGGTATCTCGACCGGTCTCGATGTGGAATGGGAGCCACTTGTCGATTATCGTCGAAATGAGGTGAGCGAAAACACTATTCATGGTGCGATCTCTTGGTTCTCTGGTGATAAGTTAATTCACTCTTTTGGCGGGAACGTACTTTGCTATGGTCGTTCGATGATGAAGCTTTTTTATGTGAAAATTTTTGTTGAAGACTTAGCGAAGGAGCTCGACTGGAAGCAAAAGGCAATTTCTGTAGCCTCCCATAATGGATCAGCTGAGCATATTGAAGCTGCGCAATCGATTCTAACGGAGAGTGAGTGGGGTTTAATGCAGACGCCACTCGATTTGCCACTCGTGCAGTTTGGTCGACAAGTCCGTCGACCAAGACGCTGGTTTAATAACTCTTCTGGGCATCACGCGGCTCTTCTAAAAGGTTGTCGCATGCGTGGATGGCCACGAGTTGGCTATACATTGCCAAACCACAAACTCTTTAAAGCCTATATGGAAGTGGTTCGATCTTATTTGGGTTCTGACTGGCAACCGAAGCGAGTCGCACGTGATGGCGACGGATTACCAACCGCTGCAATGACTGTTAAGGAACTTGCTCATTGCTATGCTGGCATAGCAAAAAATCGGGATGAAGACTGGATTTGGGAAGCAATGATTCGCGAGCCAGATCTAATTGGTGGATTTAATCGTTTAGACACGACGATTATGAAATCCTGCGAAGGTAAAGTAATTGCGAAGGAAGGCGCAGATGGTTTGCTTGGGCTAGCCGTAGATCACTCGGATTATCCCAATGGTCTTGGGATTGTGATCAAAATCGCTCACGGCTGGAATCCACAGGCGACTTGGTATTTGGCACGAGCGACATTGGGCGTGCTGGGATTTCAGTTGCGGAACCCATACCCACTTCGACGACAGAAAGCTTTTATCGTACCGGGTATAGTGCCAGAGTCCTTGCAGAATCGCCTGGAAAACATCCCGACTTGGGATGAGTGGGACCCGGACCACGATCGGTGGTATTTCGAGGCGGGGGTTTAGAGGCAAAGGCGGGTGGTAAAACGAGCAGTAAATCGCTGCTTATGCTATTCAAGGCCAAGTAAAAAAGACGAACATATCAAAAAGGACGCATATGCTAATAAAAAACTCTCTTCCAGATGTTCAATCCGAAACCCGCAAGGTCAATCGCAGTGCGCTCGATTGGGTCGGGATGGAGGGGGTTGCCTTGCCACTGAAAGTAAAGTTAGCAAGTGGGGAGGAGCAAGAAGTTCTGGCTAGAGCCGATATCTTTGTGGATTTGACTGATCCGGAAGCCCGCGGAATCCATATGTCTCGCCTTTTTAAAGGATTAGAGAGAGATTTTTCGAAGCAGACATTGAAGAGCGCGCGAAATTTGAAGACTTCACTTGTGGAGCTACTTAAGACTCATGTTGGACTCAGTGAGGGCATTCGTTTGGCGTTGGCTTTTGATTTGCCACTTAGGCGCAAAGCTTTGATCACCGAAAATTCGGGCTGGCGCTCTTATCCCATTGAACTCGAGTTTGAATATCGTGAGGATATGTTTGTGGGTGAAATGAGGGTAACTATTGTCTACTCAAGCACTTGTCCGCAGTCAGCCTCCTTAGCAAGAGTGGCATGGCGCGATCAATTTTCTGCTGATTTTGCCGGCAAAGAAATGGTGTCCGCCGAAGATGTGGAGGAGTGGTTATTAGCGGAAGAAAAAACGGCCGCTACTGCTCATGCTCAGAGATCGGAAGCGGACGTGCGAGTTCTATTGAATGAAGATTCTGAATTTTTACCGATTGAAACAATTATCGATCTTACCGAAAGCACGTTGGGTACTCCGGTGCAAACGGCGGTGAAGCGAGAAGATGAGCAAGAGTTTGCGCGCTTAAGCGCTAAGAATTTGATGTTTGCCGAGGATGCTGCTCGCAAAGTGGCGAGCTCCTTCAACGATAAGCTTGCAGATACAAAATACCGCATTGAAGTTCGTCACCTGGAGAGCTTGCATGCGCACGATGCGGTAGCGGTGGTTTCTAACTAAACAGGACTTATAGTCGTGGAAGTGTGACGCCTGTCTGGCCTTGGTATTTGCCAGAGCGATCAGCGTAAGAAACTTCACAAGGCCTATCACCTTTTAAGAACAAGAACTGGCACGCACCTTCGTTGGCGTAGATCTTCGCCGGAAGCGGCGTCGTGTTTGAAAACTCCAAAGTTACATGGCCCTCCCACTCCGGTTCTAGCGGTGTTACGTTAACGATGATTCCACAGCGCGCATAGGTTGACTTGCCTAAGCAGATGACAAGCACGTCGCGTGGAACACGGAAATATTCTACTGTGCGTGCGAGCGCAAAAGAGTTCGGTGGAATAACACATTCGTCCACATTACGAGTAACGAAAGAGCTATCAGAAAACTCCTTTGGGTCCACCGTAGCGGAATCAATATTGGTAAAAATTTTAAACTCGCTAGATACGCGAGCATCATAACCGTAGGAAGACAAGCCAAATGAGATGCGGCCTTCCTTGCGTTGACGATCAACGAAAGGCTCGATCATTCCCTTTTCCTGCGCCATTTGGCGAATCCAATGATCCGAAAGAATAGACATAATTTTTCCCCTTGCCACACCACTAATTGCGAAGGGGAGAATCTAGGATCTTATTAGGACCAAAGCAAGGGCGAGAGCGTAAAAATCCGCGAAAGTTCCCGTGATTTTTTGATTACTCCAAATTTTTTTGCCTTTACCCCCGCTTTTCCGCCTCTGCTAGAAAAATTAGAAGGGTTATTTTAGAAAAGAGTTTTAGAAAGATGATTTTGTGACACCCGGCAACAGCCCGAAACTAGCGTACTCACGGAAAGCAATCCGGGACATCTTGAATCGACGCATATAAGCGCGCGGACGACCGGTTACTTCACAACGGTTACGGTAACGGACTGGATTTGAATCCGCTGGCATACGCTGCAATTTTCGTTGAGTGGTACGGAACTCTTCTTCCGAAAGTTCGCCGCCATAAAGTGCTGCTTTCAGCTCTACACGCTTTTTCGCGTACCGTTTAATCAGCTGCAGTTTGCGGTTATTGTGGTTTGTTTTACCCAATTTTGCCATGTCTTGGAATAAGCCTCTTAATTTTATTCGTTAAACTCAGGCCCCTGGATACCAAAAATTGACTAAAATTGGAAGATCAAAGCTTAACTATTTGAAATTTTAACCAAATTTCTTACGAGTCGATTCACGAAATTGGGCGCCTTCGATACTGAGGCGAGTCCATGGAATTGCTAAAAGGCGATCATTTTCAATTCTTTCCTCAGTTTCCTCGCAAACTCCGTAGGAACCCTCTTCAATTCGCTTCAAGGCCTCATCGATTTCCTTCAGGCGGGCAATCATGTTTTCCCGATGCGAGATTGTAGAGTTTTGAGACTGAAGAATCTGTGCAATATCGCCCTCATCGCCAGTAACCTTGCCGGAGAACTCATCGCGCTGGGCGTGGAGCTGGTTAATGATATCTTCTCTGGCCTCTAGGAGTTTGATTTTACATTCTCCTACTACATTTTTCTGTGATTTTGCCATTCCAATTCCTCCGCTGAGTTCAGGTACAGATCGGCGCAGATAGGTGCAGACTTTAGCAGTTAATTTCTGGTAAAATTTGGGAAGGAAGGAGGCCCAATTTGCCCATATATGAGTATGAGCCCAAGGATGGAGACTGCAAGGATTGTGACGGACGCTTCGAGGACTTGCAGGGAATCAACGATAATCCCCACACTCATTGCCCAAAATGCAATAAGGAATGCCACCGCGTGCTTTCTACTTTTTACGCCAAGACTTGGCGGACAAAAACCTCTGTTAGTGAGAAGAACTTAGAGAAAAAGGGGTTCACCCAATACAAGCGTGTAGGCAAAGGCCAATATGAGAAGCGCTTCGGGCAGGGTCCGGAGCAGTTGAAAGCAGATCGATAAGGGCTGACTATTCAGTAAAACGGTTGGTTAGTAAAACTCTCGACTGATTGGTAAAACACCGACTACTTGCGATTGTGGCAAGCGCAGTCGCAGAACTTCATGTTGTAGGCATGTGCAGCGATTAGGAAAATCGAGCCAACCAGCGTGGAGATCGATCCCCAGGAGGTCAGGAAGGCAGTGTCCGTCGCATGGGAGTGGGCGTGGGAGGCGATCAACTCCCAGTGAGCAAAATATTCGTGGAGTACTAGCCCCAGGAATAAAAGCCCAAAGCCAATGCAGCCAAGGACGATGGACACTTTCTTTTGGTGGAGCTTGTAGCCTCGCCAAAAGGCCCAAAGTGCAAAGCCAAGTAGGGGCAGAAGCAGGACTCCATGAAAAAGTAGCTCGTTTGTGGCAGATACTTGGAGCAGTGGAGACAAGGTGAGGATAAACGGAGTGCCTAAACAATGGACCATGCAAATCACAGACAAGCCAATGGCCCAACGGTCAGCCGTATTTGCTGATGCCTGCGGGATTGCCATATTTTCAATGCTATTTGCCATGCTTGTGAAAAACTCCAACAGGAAAGCTATATTAAATGGGGAAAATTAGCAATCTCCAGTGGTTGTGCTGCGTAAACAATTGAGCCTCATTGGCAATTTATAAATGACTATATTAGTTTATTATTGTGCGCTTTTGGTGCAGACTTAAACGAAACAATACAATGTATTAGCTGTAACACTCTTTATGTCTATTCATGGCTCCATGCTACAGTAAGAGCATGATTAAAGAAATTGATGAATCAAAATTTAATTTATGGCGTGCGGTTGTTTCGCTCTCTCATGTGGACGGGAGTGTTCTCGAGGAGGAATCGGCTTGGATTCGGGGAATGCTGATTCGATTGCCTTTTACCGATGAACAGCGTGAGGTTTTGGAACATGAAATTGACAATGAAGCGGACATTCATGGGTTGATTGAAAAAATTACTGACCGAAAAGACAAAGCAACGCTACTGCATTTTGCGAACACGCTCTTTAAGGTTGATGGTCACTTCGATTGTAAGGAGAAGGGAGTTTTCAAAAAAATCGAAGGAGAAATCCTTCAGAATAGCGAAGTAGCGACGGCGGTTAAAACCTTTAAAGATATGGCTAGGGATGGTTCGTTAGACGAAGATAATATTCCTAAGGGAAGAGTTCCGTTTGACTGGTTGTTTAATATCTTCAAAAAATAGAAAAATTCATGCGACGTGATAGCTCCACAGCTTGGTATTTGTCCTTCTTTTTGCTTATAGTGTTTCTTGCAGATACCTATGGAATTGTTCAGGAGGTATGGGGGTTTAGCTTCCCATTTTCCCACAATGGTTTGGCCCACGTTTCTTGGGGCTTATTCTCGATTCAGGCAATCCTATTACTTTTCGTGAATTTGTTGATTTCAAAATTGCGTTTGATTCGATTGAAAGAGCGGTATTTTCTCAGAATGCCGAAAGAGTGGCGCAAGTATTGGAATAAGGACGCTGTTCGACGAGCATTGTTTCAAAAAAATTTCCGCAAAATTTTGCAGCCTACGGCAATTTGTTTCAATTCTTTCGTAATTCTCTTGAATTACATCGTCATTCGTTATCCAGCCGAAACTCTGAGCGCTCGATTCTTCAATCGCTGGTCACTCTTTATGTCGCTGATAGCGCTAATATTTATCATTCAGCTCTTGAAGGAAATCCGCCCTCCAATGCGAGCGACAGGAATTCGATTTACTTAACTTAGATTAGTTCTCCGGTGACGACGGGAAAAATTTCTCATATGATTTAGGGGGTTATGCGAAAAATGCATGGTTACACGGAGGACGGTGCTGTAATGGAGAAGATCTCTTGGAGCGATTTTCAGAAAATTCAAATTTGCGTTGGAATAATTGTCGAAGTTCTTGATTTTCCTGAAGCAAGAAAGCCTGCCTACCGACTTAAAGTGGACCTAGGTGAATCGTTGGGAGTGAAGCAATCGAGTGCACAGGTCACTAAGTTGTATTCTAAGGAAGACTTAGAGGGACAGCAGGTGGTTTGCGTCGTGAATTTTCCAACAAAGCAGATCGGCCCAGTTCGTTCGGAGGCTCTGGTCACGGGCTTTCATGGAGATGATGAGACGGTGGCTCTTTGCGTGCCGGAACGCAAAGTACCGAATGGATCTAGATTGGTTTAAATTCGAGATTTCTATTACAATCAAGGGATGAGCTTCCAGATAGTTTGTCCGTGTAATCGGAAATTAAAGCTAAGTGATCAATTTCGCGGACGTAAGATTGAGTGCTTTTGCAAGAAGCGCTTCCATGTAAGTGAGGATGTGGAGCCGAGGCTGCTTCCAGTAGAAGCGGCAGTACAGTTTTTAACAAGTGGCGCGGCACCAAGCGAAGCTGCGCCACTTGAGCCAGCACCAATTGAACCCGCACCAATTGAACCTGTACCGGTTGAGCCGCCGCCAGTCGAAGCTGCACCAGTTGAGCCAGCACTAATTGAACCACCTCAAATTATGGAAGCTTCAGTAGTTGAATCAGATGTACAAGACGCGAGTGCAGAGATTGCACTTGCCATGGAAATTCAACGAAATGATTCAATGGAGCTGGAAGGGTCCTCGGTCGAAACAGTTGATGAGAATGCGGTTTCATTAGATTTGGAAGATGATTCTTCTATTCCAGCGACAATTGAGTCTGCATCAATTGAATCTGAGCCAGTTGATGCTGTGCCAATTGAATCAGATATACAAGCCGCGAGCCCAGGACCACCACCAATAGAAGAGTCTAGCGAAGTTGCCAGTGATGAGGAGTTCGAAGATGAGAAATTTGAAATCCCTGTTCATGCTAAGGACCCAATACCGTTTGAAGAAGTTTGTCGAGTGGGAGAACGGCCGGAAACGGGAGGAATTGATGGTCGGGAATCTCCATTGGAGGTTCTTAAAGCTGAAAAAAAACTGAAAATTATTCATCAAGCTCGGGTTTATTCGCAATTTCAAGAAGAATGGTTTCATTGCTATCTTACAAGTGAGGAAGAGGAGATATGGGGCTATTGCGGGATGGAGAAAAAAGATGCCCAAGGGGCTAGTGGATTAGGCTTAATTCTCGGGGTATTGTCTTTAATAGGTGGAATTCTCGTATGTAAACAAATGAACTTTCCCGGAATGCTTGGTTTCATTCTGTCATCACTAGCGAGTGTTCTTCTCTATGTTGTAGTGTTCTTCTGGAAGCGGCCCAATGGATATTTACTCCTTTATAAAGATAATGAACGAACTGAAAAATTGATGGAAGTCGTGCAGAAAACTTTCCTACCTCTTTTTTCTTGTACCTATGAAATTAGAGGTGCGACTAATAATTCACTCGGATTTTTAATGATGAATCAAATAAGCGGAGAATTGATCATTGCAGACGCAGGTCGAAGGCCATTGGCAAAGGCTTGTGCCGAGAGTAAATTTGAGAATTTATATGCAATGTTTTCTGGAAAATGGTTTTTCGCTACTCGACCTAGATTTTCATTGTACATGCCGAACTCGTTTTTGCCACTTGCTAATTTTGAATCATTTATGGAAGACAAAGAATATGGGTTTCTCGAAGTAGGGGCGCCCGGCTCTTCGATTGATTTCAGACTTTTTCATGCCTTTGTGTTAATGGTCGAGTACGATCGATAATCCTGGGGAAATTATGACGATTAGTATTGCGGTACTAGTGCATGAAGAGGGTGAACAGATAAGGGGTACTCTCAATTCGATTGTAAAACAACGGTCTAAGAATTACATTGCCGAACTATTAATCATTGCAAATGCTGCCAGCCCAGAGACACTCAAGGAATGCCAAGAGTGGATCGGCGAAAATTGTTCGATAAATACAAGATTACTTTTGAACAGTGATAATAATTTAGCTCGAGCTCGAAATTTGGCGATTGACGCGTGCACATCTGAGTTTATAGCATTTCTAGATGGCGATTGTATTGCTCCAATGACGTGGGTAGGAACCATTTATACAGCATATTGTGTGTATTCTGAAAAATACCCTCATCTTTGTGGAATCGGTGGTGGAGCTAAGACCATTGCGCGCACTAATTTTGCAAAATCATTGGTGCAGATGCAAGAGAACTTTCTGGGCCACTTAAACTCACCACAAGCAAGACCTATACCTTACGGACTCCCCGTGGACCACATACCGACGATGAACGTTTTGTATTCGGTCAAAGCCTTGCGCATAGTGGAAGGCTTTGATCTCAATTTTTCCTTTGTATGTGAAGATGTAGAGCTTGGGTATCGATTACGTAAGCACAGCTATCAATTGATGTTGGTACCTGGTTGCCTAGTAGAGCATTATGCTAGGGACAATATTGGGAGCTGGGCAGCTAGAATGTGGCGATTTGGGTTTGGTCAAATTTTGGTTATGCATAAACACAAGGGTCATATTCGCTTACGCACATTGATGCCGCTCTTGTTTTTGCCACTGATGATGATTTCGCTATTTAGTGGCATTCTCTTTTCGGTGCTTTTCTTTTTAATCCCAGCTTTCTATCTATTTTTGCTATGCGCAGTGTCAGTGCGAATTGCGAAATTAGAAAATGAATCGAGTGGGGGGCTAAAAATTTGTTTTGCGTTTTTGCTAACTCATTCTTGTTATTCCTGGGGAGAATGGCAAGGCGTAACACGCCAACTAATTGCATTGAAGCATGTCTGAGGTATCATGGGTACTCCATGAAACTGTCAGTAGTCATTCCCAGTAGTTCAAAAATTATTTTTAGTAGCTCGAAGCCGCAAGGGATTCTTTTGGCGGTGACTTCCTGCCTTCGTCAAAGTTTATATACGGAAGGCCAAATGGAAATACTTGTTGTCTGTGATGGCAATCGAGATGGCGTTTCCACCGAGCTTGCTCCATTTGCTAGCCCTAATTTAAGAATTTTCTCTAGCCCCTTGTCTGGGGCTAATGCAGCTCGCTTACATGGAGTTCGTGCAGCCAGAGGCAAGGTTGTTTATTTTTTGGACGATGATTGTCGCGTTCGTAGTTCAGAGCATTGCAAGCGAATTTGGTCACGCTTCGAGTCCAGCCCAGAGTTTATCGGTTTTGGTGGTGCGTATTGTTCTCCGGCAAAGGCCAGACTTTCTACTCGTTATTACAATACTTTCACTAGAGTCTGGCTGTGGCTTTATAGCGATAACTCTACAGTTGCGGAAACCAAGGTTTTGCTGGGCGGTAATGCAGCGTATCGAAAAACAATTCTCGACCAATATCAGTTTAATCCTACCATTCAATATGGTGCAACGGAGTCTGAGCTGCACGAACGCTTACTTGCAGATGGGCACAAATTTGCGTTGATGAAAGACCTTTCCGTGGAGCATAATGTGGAGACAAGTTTAGAGGGGTTATGTCGAAAGGCATGGCGGCAATCATATAATCGAGGCCGGTATCAAATTCGGCATGATAGGGAGCGTGGCTATCTTAACCTCTTGAACGCTTATTGGGTGCGTGGACGAGTGGCACGGCGAGCACTTTTTGGGGTCAGTCCGTACCTTATACTTGGGCAGTTTGCTTACTATTGTGGCTCCCTTCGGAAAGGGCAGAAGTGATGAGAAATACAAATCCTGAAATTCTGCAAAAAGAGGCAGAGCCACGAATTTTTTCGCTTGTATTGCCTTGCCGAAATGAAGAGGAAGCAATCATTCCAGTGTTAGACCTTGCCCTCGAAGTTTGCAAAACACTACTACTGGAGACAGACCTAAATGAAGTAGAGATCATTCTAGTGGATGATTGCTCCGATGATATGACCGCACATTTTTTGCAGCAGTTTGCAAAAGAAGTAAAAATCATACGTCTGGGTAGAAATTTTGGCTATGGAGGCGCATTAAAACGTGGTTTTGAGGAAGCCAGAGGTGAATATATTGGCTTTTATGATGTCGACTATACTTATGATCCGTACGCACTAGTTGAACTATACCGAAAATTACAGTCGGAAAACTTAGACATGGTTTGTGGAGATCGCCTGCACAGTCTTGACAACATGCCATTTATTCGTTGCGTGGGAAATTTCTTTTTTCGAACGATAATTCGTCGCCTATTTGGTCAGCAGGTGGAAGACTCCTGCACAGGACAAAGAGTTTTTCGTGCCAAGTATATTCCTGTCATGATTAAGTTGTTACCAGATCAGTTGGATTTTTCTTTAAGCATGACGTTAATGTTCTTGCACTTCCGACTTCCATTTACAGAGATCCCCGTGCGGTATAGTCGTCGGATTGGCTCATCAAAACTGCGTGTTCTAAACGATGGACTTCGTTTTTTCTCTACAATAATTTGCTATTGGGTGCGGTTCCGGTATAAGGGCTGCGAAGTACGCAAGATGTTGCCACAGGTAGAGCGTTAAGCAATGAAACTATCTATCATTATCCCGACACATTGCCGGGCGCACAACCTTGAATTACTGCTACAGACTATTGCCGCTCAAGACTTTACAGAAAAGTTTGAAGTAATTGTAATTACCAATATTGAGGGGGATGCTAGCGAGCAAGTTGTTGAGCGGTTTCAAGAGCAGGTTAAAAATTTATTTTTTGAAGTGTCTGGGCAACTTGGTGTAAATATAGCGCGAAATATTGGTATGGAGCGGGCGAGGGGTGAGATTCTTGTTTTCCTGGACGATGATGTCCGTTTATCTGATTGTAAGTACTTTCGAAATGTTGTGAAAGCCCACGAGGAGAACCCGAATGCGGTGGGAATTGGTGGGCGCTACAAGTTAATGGAACCAGCTACCAATTTGGTGCTAGCCTATCACTTAACCTGCGATCTTTGGTTGTTGCAATCGCGCTTGATGAACAAGGAAGCGCTAAATTTAGTCGGCGGAAACGCAAGTTATAAGCGATTGCTATTGGACAGAAACTTTCGGTTTGAGGGAGAAATTTTCTTTGGTGGCACGGAAACCCAATTTAATGCTCGTCTAATAAAAGCGAAGCAATCGCTTTTATTGCTGGACTCCTTGCCGGTGGAGCATGATGTTCGAGTAGGGGTGCGAGAGTTTTTTTATCGCGCATTCCGTCAGGGGGCTACTCGGAGACGCATTCTATTAGAGGGGTTTGATACCGAGTTCAGATTTCATCATCAAAATTATTCAAGACGGAAGCAAATTTCGGTATTTCTACCGGACCAGAAGATTGGTCGGTCGACTGTACCATTGCTTAGACTATTTGATTTTGCTTTTGAATTGGGTTTTGAATGGGCGGGCATTGCGCTTTATGAGGATCGAAAATGGCGCATCATACGAAAGCTCACTACAAATAGACTATGGGCTATTGTTCTCCTTCTGCGTCGAAATACATTACTGTGGAGTATCGCACAGGCCACGAGAATTTCGTGGCCGCAGCGCACTCGTTTTAATTTTTCTTGGAGACATGATACTTAGATAAGTGCAAGGGGGAAAAGTGGACTCTACACCATCTATTGAATCAGTGCTTCGTGAAGGTATTGGCCGTTTTTATTTAATGCCGGTACAACCGAAACCCAAGTCAGATTATTACTACGATAATGCGATCGGGTTTTTAAATCCAAGCTACCGCAGCTTAGAAGAGGTAAAGCAGAGTATTCAAAAAGCAGAGTCAGCCCCCTACACCGCACTCTATTTGCCAGGGAATATTTTTTACCATCGTGAACGTGCAGAGATTTTAAGTATGCTGGATCAGTCCAGTCTCCCTATTATTTTGGGTATTCAACGAGAGAATTTACAGGATAATGAATTTATTTTTTGGTTGCATCGTCAATCTCATAGAAAGTTTGTTTGTAACTACGTTTTTGATGAGTTCATCGAGAAAGACAATGCAAAAATCCTTGAATTACAAAAGGTTGCAGCTTCCGTTTATTATACTTTTGTCGTACACAGAGCCTTTTCACCGATGCATGTCGTGGGTAAACTGCCAGAGGGAATTCGCAACCACATTTATTTTTATTTTCCATTTGGAAATATAGAAACAGGCAAGTATTTCAATTGTCGGGAAATCCATTTTTTACATTCTAAACTACAGGAAGTGTTTCCAACAGTGCGGTTTCGTCCGGCACCGGGATTAGACATTTTTGATACTAGAATTCCTGAAAACCGTAATTTGGAAGCGATTGCTCCATTGAAATGGCAATCTGCTGTACCAAATTCAGACATAGAAATTTCGGTTGTAATACCTTCGTATAATAATAAAAAATATTTGTGTAATACTATTAAACACCTATTAAAGCAGGATCTTCCACGACGAAATTTCGAAATTATTCTTGTCGATGATGGGAGTAATGATGATTCTTATCCAGCGGTAAGACGAATAGTAGAAGGTGATATTGATGAGACAAATTTCAAGTATGTCTTTTTCACGAGAACTCAGATCAGAAAAATGGGCGATAGCCAGTTTCGTGCTGGTGTGGCTCGTAATATGGGGGTGAAGCATACGATAGGTCGCTTGTTGTCATTCCTCGATTCAGATATTTTGACACCTAAAAATTTCCTTGCCGATTTAATTGAAAAGCATAAGCACTATGATGTTTTACAGGCAAAGCGTATTCAGTTGAAAAAAGAAGTCTCATCGGAGTTCACTAGAATTGAGCATGTTCGAAAGAGTAGGGATACCTACATAACGGACGACGGATATTGGGAAGAGTTTCAAACAGGTACGAAGGATTGGATGTCTCTAGATCGGCATTGGCGATTTACATGTACACATAGCCTTTCCCTGCCACGATCTCTGTGGGAGCGAATAGGCGGGTTTCGCAAGAACTATATTTTTTACGGTTACGAAGATACCGAGATTGGTTTTGATTTAGCCCACCTTGGTTGCCGTTTTTTACTGAACGATATAGAAGTTTTTCATCTGGACCATCGAGTACAGCGGTCAGAATTTTTTAAGTCTCATAAAAAGAAAAAATTATTACTAGCGTCTTCGGCGATGACTTTTTATCACAATACCTTGCATAAGGACGTATATTCGCATTTGGAATGGCTGTTTCTTCCTTACTTAAGGTTTAGGGTTTATTTTGGTGAAATATTGAAACCACTCTGGTTCTTTGCTCGTCCATTCCTTAAATTATACTATGTAGTTGACTATAAAATTATGAATGAGCATTGGCGTTTTAGAGCTTTTAAATGGCTATTTATTCCACTTTGGTTGCCGGTTGCAGTTATTCGGAGAAATGCTTGGTGGCTTCGCGCCCTATTATATCCAGTCGTTAAAGTTTTCTATTTTCTACAATATCAGTTAGATAAGCGCCGCAGATTGAGCGCAGGCCAGTAATTGGAGACTGAATGCAGAAAGTATATACAATTACGCTACAAAATTTTTGTCGACGAAGTTGTAGCTATTGCCCCAGCCTTGGGTTCCTGGGCGAGAGTATTCGTTCTGTAGAGGAATTCAGTGCAGTTTTGGCAGATATTCCTTACAAGAAAAATTCGTCGATTCGAATCCCTTGCGCTTCGATTGACACCCTCCCATTGCAGCCATATCTGGAAGCAATTTTATCGACTGGTATGAGAGCAGAATTATTATTTCATGCAGATACAGATATAGATACAGGTGGAGGTATCTCCAAAATATCCGCCCTATGGAGTGATTTGTCACCTGATTGTAGAAGTAACATGGACATTACAGTCTTATTGCCCATGGAAATCAGAAAGGATAAAGTAGGTTTTTTCTATAAAGATGAAATAGATTTTTTTTATCAGATCGATAATATTTGCGGCGCTATAAAATATTTATTGATACCGAGTCAAGAATCTGAACTGGTGGAGCGAATCAAGAGTCTTCCAAGGTTTCTTGAAGGACGTTTGGAGCTTGGATTTCCCTTAAAGCGAAATGCAAATGATGGACTACTGAGTCCAGATGAAATTTATCTAACCTTGCTAGAAGTTCAAAAAGTGTTTTATTCATTTGAGCCGAAAACATATGCATACTTGAATGACTTTCTTTCACCATCAGAGAAAGACCGATATGCAAAACAGCTAATTTTCTTAGAAACTCTAGATCCGAGATTTTTTATCGAGAACCTAGAGTTTATGGGTAAATTTGCCGGTTTACGTAGATTATTTTCTAGCTGGACGAAAAATCGCTGGCTTTGGCCGCTACGCCCGTTCTTACTTCTCATTTTAGCCCCAATTTGGCTTATTATTGACCCTAAGCAAGCTAGCGTTGCTACTTATTGGTTAGCTCGCCGGTTTGGTGATTTGTGTCACCGACTGGGGATTAATTCCTTTTGGTTTATGTGGAAGCAATCATCCAAAACATATGAGGCTGGTCAATCACTATTCTGGCGAGTGTGGAGAATTGGTTCGAATTATTACGAGCGATATTTAGGTTATTTTTGGGGTACGATTTGGCAGAAGATTTATCCAGTTCGGAAAATTCTATATTTTACCTCTTATCAAATTCGAACGAGAATCCTGAAAAAGCCAACGGATTGACCTACACGGCGACAAAGCTTACAAGCCAGCTCTCGAGCTATATGCAATAATTAAATTATGTTGAAACCCCGTCGACTTTTAGAGTCCGTTCATTATAATACGGAACAAATATTGATGGCGATCTCATTGGTCTTTTTTGGGATGTTCTTTATCCTGGCCGTCCAAACCTATCTTGCGGATTCGGAGATATGGGCAGTTACGCTTTCAAAGAAATTTTTTGATGTAGGGGAGAACATTTCGATTTATTTCAAAATTCCGTTCTATTTCCTATTACGACTCATTTATGAAATTCCAGGAGGCAATTTTAGGCATTTTCAATATGCAAGGTTAATGTTCTTTTTTGTTGGAGCAGGAAACCTAATTCTTTCCTTTTATTTGGCAAAAAGAATTTTTCTTCGCTCCTACATCGCGTGGCTATCAGTTTTTTTGATCCTTACTACAACCATGTATTTGAATCGAGGATTTCGTATTCGATCGGACATTCTTTCTCTCTTCTTTGCACTTCTCTTCATTCACTTAAATTTAAACTATTTTGAATCAAATATCCGAGAGACATGGAAATTATATCTATGTAAATTTTTGACAATGTACGGCTTAGTACTGGGGACTACGCCAAAGGCAATGTACTTAATATTCTGGAACCTTGTTTTTGTGCTTTTACTTCGGTTCAAGAAAGAACCAGTAGATCGTAGTGCTTATTTAAAACCCTACTGCTATGGGATTGTATATCCGACGATTGCCGGAATCATATTTTTAATTATTTCTACAATAATGTCTTGGGAAAGCAATAACCTGTATGCTGCTTATTATGCTGCGTGGACATTTTTTTTTGATGCACTAGTGACTTGGACTATTCTCGATTTTTCATCGAATAAGTTTTATTTCTTTGCAAGATTTATCCAGCAAAATTTTCTCTTAATAATTTTGGCACTCATTCCGATGGTCGAAGCGCTTCTAGGTGTTCTGATCAAACGTAGAATAACCTATATGAATATTTTTCTAATATCGACATTGGTTTATTTCATTTCAGTCTTCACTTTCAATGATCTACTTCCATTCTTTATTGCCACATGGGTGCCGTTTTTGGCTATTTCAGCGGCAGCTTATATATTCAATATCCCAAAAATTCTGGGGCGAGTGGTGCAAATGCGTTCGCAGAAGATTCATTTTTTGCGAACACCTGTAGTCCTAGGATTGGTAGTATATTTCTCGATAAATGGAGGAGAGTTTTTTTTAAAAAACATATTGAGGAATACTCTAGAATTTCAGCGATCTACCATTCAGGCATTGGAGAAATATTTAGAAAAGTATCCGGAGGCGAAGCATTATGATGTGATTGGCCTTCTGCCGCGTAGAAATATGATCTATAAATTTGTTGGTCCTGGACAATCTTATCAAAATCGTCAAGTGGTCAAATATATTGGCGATACCAAGCCTGATTTTATTTTTTATGTGAGAAAACTTTCGCTTCTAGAGCCGAAGTTATCGAAAATATTGTCGACCCATTATGTAGAATTGTTGGGCGGCGTCTATTCTAGAGGTATTACATATTTCGCTCGTGATGAGGGCGTGCGATCATTGGGAAAGGCTGCTACCTCAAAAATTACGCTTAATGGGAGAGAATATTGGGTAGTTCCCTCCGATACGATTGCAAGTGAACTAGAGTTAGATTTCCCTGAACTCTATAATCATAATATCTATTTCTATGTGGATATAGGCGAAGGAGAACGGGAAAAAGCTGGTCACATAATCTATCGAACAGGTAAGGAAAGGATAGATTCGGTCGAGTTAAAAGAGTTTGATCCAAAGAGGCTGCTTGAAAAGGGAGAGTTTTTAATTGATACGAGTGTGGTATCGGCTTCGGTTAGCCCTTATCCACCAATTAATCAGCCACACATCACACACATGCTCTTGAATTTTTCTTTCGATACAGCTTATTAGCTGAAGCCTATATCTTTGAACACGGCCCTATGATTAAGGTTTCGGCGTTTATCATATTCGGTTAAGAATTTTTGGAAGTCATCTTTTATCAGACTAAGTTGCTTTTTATCTTTACGTATATGCTGACTTTCGTCTACGCCCCAATGCATGACTCGCTCTAACCGATCATATTCGCGCTTCTCAAATCCCACAAATGAAGTTTCCATCCAGTCCACTACTTTAGTGCTTCCAGTAGAGCCTGACCAGATACGCGGTCGAATAAACGTGAGGCAATTTTTTAGCCCCTTTATTTTTATAGGTTCTAGCACAGGGAGGGCAAGGAAATTTGGATATCGCAAATAAGGTGTATCAATTCCGATACTCTTTTCAGGAAAGCGCTCTCGGAGCGAATAATTCCATTGAAATAACTCTCTCAAACCTTCTATGCTTAATGCGTTAACAGTACAAATCATTGTCAAGCGAATACGCCAGGTTACTTTTTCTAAAATAATTTCCACATTTCGCTTGAAGAGCTTGAAGTCCATACCAAACCGCAAATATTCAGCGTGTTCTGGAATCCCAGTATCAACGCTAGTAAAGAGTGTGAAATTCTTTATGTTGCCGTTTAGTGAATTAATTTTATTGATCAATCGATCCACCTTAGCTTGGGCTACGCCAAGATTTGAATTTATTGCAAAACGAAGATTTGGTTGAGGATGAAGCTCCAGATCTTCTAGCACTTTCCAAGTGGCGGCGCTCATGAGCGGCTCACCACCGGTGATGCGAAACACGTCTAGATTCGGCTTGATTTCTGGCCACCAATGCCAAAACGCTTTTACATAAGGGTTTTGCTCTTCGAAAGCGTAGGGTAGGTGACCTTCAGACTTAAGCCAGGAGATATCACCATAATTCATCGAAGTTGGATATGGCCCAAATTTTTCCGCTTCCTCGATCCAGCGACTTGAACTTTGTGGTCCGCAGTAGGCGCATTTAAAATTGCAATTATGAGAAAAAGACACCTCTAAATATTTTGGAGCAATAGTCCCTTTGTGACCAATTGATTTAACATCTTCCAAGAAAGGGGCAGCCCAAAACTCCTCGCTTTTATAATAACGATCCGATCTCCCTCCAGAGTCCTCGATATTCCAACAGTAATCGCATTCCTTCGGCCTCTCTCCTAGCATCATCAAGCGTCTTGTTTCAAGTTTTTGCCGGTGATTGTGAAGAGCGCTTGGGTCATTTTCTAATTCACTTAGTGGGATTTTTTTTGGAGATGGGTGGTGGCAGGAATGGCCTAGCCCACTCTGTAGAAGCAATGACACCTGTAACCACTTTGCTAAACAAAACGTAGAGGAAACTTCGTCTATGTGCTGTCCATGAGCAGTGCAGGGAGGGGATGCATCTAAGACTGGCTTGAAATTTTCCATCATTGTTCTCATTCCTTTTTAGTTTTACTAATATAACTATCTCTTTTAGAGTCTTACCTATGAATATTATAGAAAAAATTGACCAATACGTACGAGATAATCATCTCTTACAGCATCCATTCTACAAAGCATGGACTGCCGGAGAATTATCGCAGGAAGCCCTATCCATATACGCAAAGCAATATTTTGCGCATGTGGATGCCTTTCCGCGATATGTAAGTGCCACCCATTCAAATTGTTCCTTTGAGGCTGGAAGAAAGTTTCTTTTGGAGAATTTAATTGAAGAGGAGCATGGCTCAGTGAGCCACAGAGAATTGTGGTTGTGTTTTGCGGAGGGGCTGGGAGTTCCCAGGTCCGAAGCGGAAGACGCTGAGCGGTTTCCCGAAGCCAAGGCAATTGTTGATACCTTCTTAGGGGCGGCAAAATCATCCTATTCTGCAGGTCTGGGCGTGCTTTATGCTTATGAGTCACAGATCCCATCTGTTGCTCGTTCTAAGATTGATGGACTGCAGGAGTTCTATGGAATTCGTGACCCTAAGGTGACCGCATTTTTCACCGTGCATGAAAAGGCAGACGTCGAACATAGTCGCGTGTCCAGAGAGTTAATCCAAAAATTGCCAGAATCTGAGCAACTGATTGCAGAGTCTGCGGCAAGAGCGGCGGTAGATGTTCTAAATCGATTCTTAGATCGAATGCAAATTGAAGCAAGTCTCAGTAACTGTGCTTGATCAGAACTTGCAATCGAAAAAAGAGAACCTGCAATCAAGAAGAGCGCGACTTTGTCTTACGGGGTTGCGCTTTTCTGCTTATATTGGTTGGACTGAACAAGAGCGAATGGACTTGCAAAGTATCTGTATAAGCCTGGAGCTATTCTTGAATGGAGTTCCAAATGCCACTCGAAGTGACAGCCTAGAAGAAACCATTTGCTATGGTTATTTAACAGAAAAAATTAAAGATAGGGTTGAGAATAAAGAGTTTCGGCTTCTGGAGAAAGTAGCAGCGACAATAGAAGAATCACTTGAGGAGTATAAGCCCTTAATTCGTTCTTATGAAGTCCGGGTATCAAAGGCAAATGTACCCATTGCTATGCCTTATGAGGCGATTGAGTTTGTATTGGAAGGTAAGGGTTTTTATGACTAAGACTTACCTTCTTTCTCTAGGCGGAAATGTTGGTAATGTATTAGATACATTTGAATCCGCTGGGCAAAAATTGAAGGAGTTTGCCAAGGTTACAGTTGCTTCCTCTCCTTGCCAGAGCCCAGCCCTGATGCCGGAGGACGCCCCCAGTGAGTGGGATTCTATTTACTGGAATTCCACTGTTGAGATTATTACTGACATAGATCCATGTGAATTGTTACGACGAATAAAGCTTTTAGAGCAGGAGTTTGGCCGAGATAATCGCCAACGCTGGTCCCCGCGGCCACTGGATATTGATATTATCGACGTAAAATTTTCCAGCAATGTTGGTGGTAAATTTAAATCTGATTCTGAATTAAAGATACCTCATCCAAGTGCGCGCCAAAGGCCTTTTGTTCTTGGGCCGACAGCGTGGATTCGACCCAATTGGCGATTCTCTGATGAAGCAGATAAACATGTTATTGATTACGAGCGAATGCATAGATTTCGTCAGCCAGCCTTAATGGGGATTATAAATATCACTCCAGATTCATTCTCCGATGGAGGGAAACATTTTCAGCAGTCGACGGCAATTGCATCAGCGGAATCGATGCGATTATCTGCGGCACAATATGTGGACTTAGGGGCTGAGTCGACTGGCCCAGACGCTAAATCCATTTCACCGGAGGAAGAATGGAACCGTCTGTTTCCAGTAGTTGAAGAGTTATGTAAGAAGTGGAAGGGGTATCTTTTTCGTCCCAGGGTTTCGATTGATACGCGTAATTTTAGCACTGCAGAGAAGGTGATAGAACTTGGCGTAGACACCATCAACGATGTATCGGGACTTGCAGATCCAAGAATGTTACAATTAGCGGCGCATACAGAGGCAGAATTCATCGCCATGCACTCGCTTACGATCCCTACATCGAGAAAAACGGTTATTGCAGATAACAAAAATCCTATTCCAGAAATGAGCGATTGGATGAAGCAATTAATTGCGCGATGGGATGACCAAGGCCTAGCGAGAGATAGGCTAATTCTGGACCCAGGAATCGGATTCGGTAAAAAGTCGAATCAATCTTGGCAACTCATGGCAAAAATACGGGAGCTTCCATGGGAAAACCATCGTCTACTAGTGGGGCATTCGCGCAAATCTTTTCTAAGTACGATTACACAGAAAGACTTTCAAGATCGTGATATTGAAACTGTCGGAGTTTCGTTGACCCTAGCTGATTTTGGGGTTGATATTCTACGTGTACACGATGTTGGTGTTCATATCCGTGCATTTCACGCAAAATTGGCCCTAGGGAATTATGCATAATTATTCGGAGATTATTTGCTATTTGGAGTCGCAGGGCACTATGCCCGATAGAGTTCCGTCTTTGGAGCGAATATCTGAAGCTTTGTTGCGTTTGGGACTTCTCAAAAATATCGATCCTGATCGTGTGATTGTCGTGGCTGGCACAAATGGGAAAGGCACAGTCGCAAAAGCTTTGGAGGTTATGCTCTTAGCGTCTGGACAAAGGGTCGGGCTTTATACGTCACCTCATGTTGAGTCTACTACTGAGCGCATTTGTATAAATGGTCGACCAGTAACTGAATCTGAATTTGTGCAGCTGTTTAATGATGTGGCTCGAAAACTACAAAATCTGGAGCTTAGTCATTTTGAAATGCTGACGGCCATGGCAGTCGAATGTTTTTATGAGAGAGATCCAGTGACTTTGAAGGCTCCGCAAGTGGATTGGGCCATATTCGAAGTGGGGATGGGTGGCACATGGGATGCTACCAATGCAATTCCTCATAATATCGCGGTTGTGACTGCGTTAGGCTTAGACCACACAAAATTTCTTGGGGGTAATATTGTGTCTGTTGCGCGAAATAAATTTGGTATTGTCGGATCCAAGGCGCAGGTTTTTTATCATCCAAATTTTAATCCGAGTGTAATGGAATTGCGAAGGAGTGTAGAAGAGAGAACAAATTCTACGTGGATAGAATCTGAAATATTAGATTATCGTGTTTCCTTTCGTAAAAATCATCCGGAATGGCAACTAGGACTTAAGGAGACCTGGCTACCAATATTCATGCAAGGTCGTCGAGGTGTAGAGAATTTGTCGTTAGCAGTTACAGTTTTTGAAGGCTTAGGCTTTAAGGTTGATGAGGAAGTTGCTGCTGCATTAAGCTCGATGACTTGGCCTTGTCGAATGCAGGAGATATCTTGGTTAGGATCAGAAGCTAGCCCAGTCTATTTTTCTGGGGATCATAATGAACAGGGGATTCAGTCATTAGTTGAAATTCTGCAGCATTATACATCTATTCGAAAGATAAAGATCCTTTTAGGAATGGGTAAGGATAAGGATGCCACTAAATTTTGGGCAGAGCTGCACAGCGCAGGTCTTCCAATTGAAATTCATCTTACGGAGAGTCCGTTTCGCGGAATGAAGATAGACGACTACGGTGAGGTTGCAAATAGGGTCGCATCCACTATTAAGGACCCTATTGAAGCATTACACCGGATAGAGAGTTCGCTCATTTCTGGTGAGATGTTGGTTGTCACTGGGTCCTTATACTTAGTTGGGTTTTTGGTTGGGCAGCAAGCGAAGCTAGAACGCCTAAAAGGACAGGTAGTCCGTAACAACACGCAGTTCATAGTAAGTCCTGTCAGCCTGGATCGGGCTCGCATTGATTAAATTTGCCTTTATGTACTGACCATCGATTGAGATTTTGTCATTCGGAAGTTTGACCTCCAAACCTGCAACAATGCCTTCTCGATTATTGTGGCCAAAGCGCCGACTTGTATAGTAGGCCACTGAAGAATCGGATTCGTTATTGAAGAACCCAAATTGGGGTGTAATCTGGAGATCTGGCTGGATATAGGAGAAACCGCCAAAATAATAGGTTCCAACATTGCCACCGCCTGGTCCCTTTTGATTATAGATATAGGAGCTCCCTGCAAGGACCCGCCAGTTCTTATGCAGATTATAGTTTACATCAGCTCCAGCCTCGAACCCCTCATAGTTATGAAAAAAGTGCGCCCCTTCAGGACCAATTCCTACGACGGTATTGCCATAAAATCGGCTATCGTGTGCAATTCCTCGAGTTAGGTTGCGAAATTGGAAATAAGTACCGCGAGCATCGAAGGTGAATCGGTTAGGATCATTAAATCCGACCTTAAGCGCACTAGTTAACAGGTAGGGGGTGCTTTCTTTACCAACCGCACGTGTGGAAAAGCTGGTAGAGGTGGCGATTGCTTGCTGACTGTTGATGTTGAGTCTCCAGTTACTGTATTCCCACTCCAAAAATTCCATGACTGCAGGGAAAGCAATGTTATTGATAAATAATAAGGAGCCGTGATGACTTTGATTGATAGCGCCAGCTTGGACACCAAAAATTGAAAATGGCTTCCAAATAATTTTCGCCTCCAAAAAGGTCAAATTTTGCTCTGGATTAAATTCATCGGTGAAGAGCGCTTGTGTACTCCCCGTCTCTAAAAAAACTCCAGCTTCGATATGTACTAGCAACGGAGCTTTAAATTTATGCCTCATCCGAACATCGCCTCGAAGCGAGACAATCTTTGCTTCCGAGAGCGCGTCATCCATAGACTGGCCGGCTAAGGTTGCTCGCCAGTTAAATTCGGCTGCTTTTGCTGAAGTCACAGAAAGCATCGAGAACATCAGAAAAAAGCCAATTGTACGCAATACAAATGCTGTTATGCCACAGCGAATATGCCATATTTTCCTATACTCTTTGATGTTTGGATTGAGATAGCGTTGCCAGCCTAGAATTAATGTCGGAGTATAAAAAGCTATCGCCAAAGTAGAAATAATTATGTGAGTTTGCTGCAATAGTGTAAGAGAAAATTGGGCGGCAGTATTGATAGCCGATCGTTGGTATTCTAAGGTTAAAACCAATAATAAATCCTGTACAATGCCCGCATTCATAAAACCGATGTGCATTTTGCGGTTTTTGCGTAGTAAAAGACCGCCACAGAGGAAAGAATAGCTAAGGGTGGCAATACCCATATATAAAGTTGTGAAATAGCCGACCAACAACGCAGACGTGGCTCCGGCGGCAATTATTCCTGGCACGAACATTGAGCTCTATTCCTTCCCCATGTGAGGTGGCACAATTTACCTAGACCATAGCATAGAATTCTTTCATTTAGGTTTTCATCGTCGCCAGCCTATGGTGAAATATTGATCGCGGAGTTGATCATTTCACTGGAGAGCTTATGCGGACCCTCATTCTTGCTGCACTTTATTTCTTAACGAGCGCCGAAGTTTTTGGGCACGGAATTTCAGAGGCAGATAAGCAGGCAATGCTGGGTGGCGGTTATCTGAAGTATGTTTGGCTCGGCGCTACTCATATGATCACAGGTTACGATCATTTGCTTTTTCTTTTCGGTATCATCTTCTTTCTTACAACTGTAAAAGACATTGTAAAGTTCATTACCGTCTTTACGATTGGTCATAGCATCACCCTTATCATCGCAACGTTTGCCGGAGTCACGGCAAACTATTGGCTTGTCGATGCAGTGATTGCAATCAGCGTTTGCTACAAAGGTTTTGATAATAACGATGGTTTTCGAAATTATTTAGGCCTGAAAAGAGTGCCCAACCTTCTTTTGATGGTATTTATTTTTGGTTTAATTCACGGCTTTGGTTTATCGACGAGACTCCAACAGCTTCCGCTTGGGGATGACTCCTGGCACATGCTCCTAAGAATTGTTTCCTTTAATGTCGGGGTTGAATTCGGCCAAATTGCTGCATTGGTAGTAATGCTTGGTGTGTTGCATGGCTGGCGCAAAACGAAATCCTTTAAGCGTTTCTCTAAGGTTGCCAATGACAGCATTATTCTCGCAGGGTTTATGCTGCTACTTATGCAGTTGCACGGCTATCTCCATACGTCGAATCCGGATGAATATGGATTTCCCAGAGATGAACATGTTCACCATCATCAAGATATGAGGAAAGAACGTTTGTATAAACGCCTACGTGGTAGTCATAATCATGGTGTACGTAGCCGAAGAAATAGCCATCGTAGAGATAGCGGTCGCGGCAAAGCCCATAGTCACGGTGGGAAGAAGCATACACATTAGCCAATGAAAGGTATAGGTAGATAAGACTGGTTTAACTGCTGCTTCTACCAAGTGTCTATTTTTTTAACGACTTTAGTGATCGAACAGCATCCTTCCGGGCTTAGGATTCTAAGATACGAATCGCATCTTTGGAGTCTGCATACTGAATTTCCTGTTCAGAAAACCCAAATTTATGGAGGATTTCTCGTGTGTGCTCGCCTAAGCGTGGTGCTGTTTGCGAGATTTCAAATTCAAAATCGGACATTTTAATGGGGCACGCAATCAAATCCTTTTTTCCTTCCCACGGATCGTTGACTTTGACAAACATATTGCGCGCTTTTAATTGAGGGTCATTTATGGCTTCTTTCAAGTTACGAAGGCGCGATAAGCAAACTTCGTGATCCTTAAAAATTTTTTCCCATTCGGAGGCAGTTTTAGATTTGAAAATTTTTTGTGTTTCTGCAGTCGCTTTTTCCCCTTCTTCACCAGCTTGTAAATGTGCAGAAATTAAGTCTGTACGTCCGATTTGTTCACAAAAATTTACCCAGAATTTTTTCTCAAATGCACCGAGCGCCATAAATTTCCCATCTTTTGTCTCATAAAGATTGTAATTGGCGGTCGCGCCACTAAGTATGTCATTACCTCGTTCTGGAGCTTCTCCTGTCGCTGCGAAATGAGCGAAAGGAATAGAGGCCGTACCGACGCTGGAATCCATCATTGATATATCTACGTGCCGCCCCCTACCGATTTCTTTGGCAGAAATTACTGCTGCAAGCAAGCCGATTGCTGCTGTATAAGCGCCCGCAATGTCAGAAAACTGCAAGTTTACTAAATGTGGCTTTCCGTCCTCGGGGGCAAGCTGGTCTAGCAGCCCCGAATAGGATAGATAGTTCGAGTCGTGGCCAGGCTTATTTTTATAAGGCCCATCTTTCCCCCAAGAGGAAAGTGAACAATAGACTACCCTAGGGTTCCAAAACGTCGCTGATTCATAGCCGAAGCCTAGTTTGTCCATTACTCCTGGACGAAAGGTCTCGATCACAATGTCTACGCCTTGAACTAAACGTTCGATGATTTTTGCCGATTCCGCACTCTTTAGGTCAAGGGCGATAGATTTTTTGTGGCGATTTAATTGTTGGAAAGCCTCTGAGGAATGCTTACCACGAGGGACAGCAAAACGAGTGGGTTCTCCGTCCAGAGGCTCCACTTTGATGATTTCCGCACCAAGGTCGCCAAGTAGCTGTGTACACATAGGCCCTGGCATGAGCTTAGAAAAATCCAAGACCTTTACTCCTGCAAGAGGAGGGAATGAGGCGGAAGTGATCGAAGCGGAATCAATCTTTTTTGTATCTTCAGGCTTATTTATCGTAGAAGCCCTTTCCTTCTTTTACCTTTTTTTGGAGAAGTTCTGGTGGCGCAAAGCGTTTACCAAAATTTTTGGCAAAGGTTTCTGTACGTTCGAGGAATTTTTTCATTCCTACATACTCTACATAAGAAATGGCACCACCGGTATAGGCAGGAAAGCCCCAACCTAAAATGGATCCGACGTCTGCATCTACTGGATTAGTTACTACGCCGTCTTCTATACAGCGAATCGCCTCAATAGATTGCCTCATTAAGATCCGTTCCTGCATTTCTTCAAAGGAAGAAGCCTCTTCCTTTGCTGGGAAACGCTTAGTGAGTTCTGGCCAGAGGAATTTTTTGCCCTCTTCTGGGTACTCATAGAAGCCTTTGCCTGCCTTTTTGCCATTGCGATTAAGCTCTTTGACAAAAAGCTTTGCTGTCTGCCAGAGCTCTTTAGAGATCGCACTTTCACCAAGGTCATCTATTGTTTGCTTGGTAATATGATGCATGAGGTCTAGGCTTATTTCATCGGCCACGCAAAGTGGACCAACCGGCATGCCTGCCGCGCGCCCGGCATTTTCAATCACGCCCGGGTGTACGCCATCATGTAGAGCAAAGATACCTTCTTCCACAAAGGTCATAAAACAGCGAGAAGTATAAAAGCCACGGCCATCATTCACGACGATTGGCGTTTTTTTAATTTGACGAACATAATCTAGGCAGCGTGCGATTGCTTCTGGTCTCGTCTTTTCGCCTTTGATGATTTCTACAAGCGGCATTTTATCTACGGGGGAAAAGAAATGTAGGCCAATGAAATTCTCTGGCCGTTTCGATGGCTCGGCAAGGCCGGTGATTGGTAGGGTGGATGTATTGGAAGCAAAAATTGCTCCATCTTTCATTGCAGCTTCTGACTCTTCTGTCACCCTTTTCTTTAAGCCACGGTCTTCAAACACAGCTTCGACCACAATATCCGCATTCGCCACAGATGCCGGATTATCTGTAGCGTGGATCTTGTCGAGAAGTGCTTTTGCTTTTTTTTCTGTAGAGAAACCGCGCTTTACTGCCTTCTCTAGGAGCTTTTGTGAATAAGACTTACCTCTTTCTGCTGCTTCCTTTGTGACGTCTTTCAATTGTACTTCAATGCCAGCTTTTGCGGACACGTAGGCAATACCAGCGCCCATCATACCTGCACCGAGCATTGCAATTTCTTTAATCTCTTTTTTCTCCACATCTTTCGATCGAGATACGCCTTTATTGCATTGATTGATGCCGAAGAAGAGTGAGCGAATCATCATTTTTGATTCTTTGCCAGTAGATAATTTGGCAAATTGCTTGGCCTCGAACTCGAGTGCTTTATCAAATGGCATCTGCAAGCCTTCATAGACGCAACGAAGAATTGCCCGTGGAGCAGGATAACAGCGGCGGCCTTTATCTTCGAGCATTGCTGAGGCGCTGGCAAAGTGCTGGTAGCCTTTCGGCGTATGCACGTCGCCATTAGGAATTCGGAACTTCTTATTATCCCAGGGTTGTTGCGATTCCGGATTTTCCTGAATATATCTCATCGCTTTTTGCATCATCTCTTCCGTAGAATCTGCCATTTCATGAACAAGCCCCTCTTTAAGGATCGTCTCGCCACGAAGTTTCTTCCCTTGCATAAGAAGTGGAAGTGCTTTCACGAAGCCAATTATACGCGGCAAGCGTTGTGTGCCGCCTGCACCTGGCAACAGACCAAGTCCAACTTCTGGGAGACCAATCTGTAGTTTAGGTGTATTGAGTGCCACTCGATAATGGCAGGCTAAACAAACTTCATAGCCCCCGCCAAGGGCGACACCATTAATAGCCGCGACGGAAGGCATTTTTAATAATTCAAAGCGGCGGAACATATCATGCAAACGTAGTACAAATTTTTTCGCCGACTCGAACTCTTTGTGCTTAGCAATCATCTTAAGGTCTGCGCCCGCGATAAACTCAGGTTTTGTTGACGTAATAATTACGCCCTTTAACTGACCCTGATTGGTTTCTAAATCCTTTAGTTCGTTTTCGAATTCGTCCATAAACGCTTCGTCTAGAACATTCATTGGTTGGGAAGGATGGGCTAATTTTAAAATTCTGACGCCGTCTTTTTCTTCTCTGGTAAACATCTCTTGCTCCTACCTACACGCGCTCTACGACAGTGGCAATGCCCATACCGCCGCCGATACACAGGGTGACTAATCCTAAGTTCTTTTGCTGTCTTTCAAGTTCATCGAGAACGGTGCCTAAAAGCATCGCTCCGGTTGCTCCAAGCGGGTGGCCTAATGCAATCGCCCCGCCGTTGACATTTACCTTTGCCGGATCAATATCGAGTTCGCGAATCGCGCGTAAAACTACTGCTGCAAATGCCTCGTTGATTTCCCAAAGGTCGATATCACTGGCACGAATACCAGCTTTGTCGAGAGCTTTTTTCGAAGCCGGTCCCGGTCCAGCTAGCATTAGGATTGGTTCCGTAGAAGTGACGGCCATTGCCTTCACGCGACCTCTGGCTTTCCAACCGTAGCGATCGCCAATCTTTTTGTTACCAAGTAATACTGCTGCCGCGCCATCGACGATTCCAGAAGAGTTTCCAGCATGGTGAATATGATTCAGCGATTCTAGGTGTGGATATTTGCGGGCTGTGAAAGCATCAAAGCCATATTTCTGTCCCATTTCAGTAAAGCTGGGGCTTAATTTTGCCATGCCTTCTAGAGTTGTATCTGGACGCATATGCTCATCATGGTCCAAAAGCGTTTCACCAAATTCATCCTGCACTGGAATAATAGAATTCTTAAAGCGTTTCTCCTCCCAAGCCTGGGCAGCTTTCTTTTGCGACTCAATCGCAAACGTATCAGCATCTTCTCGAGTTACTCCATCCAGAGTTGCCATTAGGTCCGCAGAAATTCCTTGTGGCACGAATGCAATACGATCTGAGACTTGTGGATCAATCATCCATGCTCCGCCGTCCATGCCCATCGGCACACGGGACATGGATTCTATCCCACCGGAGATGATGAGGTCTGTATAACCTGCAGCAATTGAACAGGCTCCCTGGTTAATTGCCTCTAAACCTGAAGCACAAAATCGGTTTATTTGTACGCCTGCAACGGAATCATCGTAGCCCGCATAGAGCGCAGAAAGCTTCGCAATGTCAGCACCTTGCTCGCCTACTGGAGTCACGCATCCCAGGATTATGTCTTCCACATCTTTTGTATCAAGCTGATTACGTTCGCGAACTGCATCTAAAACTGTTTTCGTTAGCTCAACGGGACGTGCCGGATTAAGCGCCCCTGTTTTTTTCCCTCGTCCGCGTGGCGTGCGAACGGCATCATAGATAAAAACATCTTTGGCCATGGGTACCTCGTTTAAATGAACACTGAATCTAGTATGCTATGTCTAGCGAGAATGCAAGAAATGGCGTTTTTAATGTAAAGCACGCCGCATAATGATCACAGGCCTTGTTTTTGAAAATACGTTTTTGTCGAAGCGAAGAAGAGCACGTAAATGGCATAGATTGAAATACTAATCGTAACTAGATGAGTAATGCCGGCCATCGGATTTTCTAGCCAGCGCGGAAACGCAGGCACCAAAAATGGTAAGCCCGCAATTGTTAAAATTAAGTATACGATTCGCGCCCAGTTTTTACGTAGCAATAGGAAGTAAAAGAGTACTGCATAGATCAAAGTATTTAAGCATTGCACGAGGATCATCGATCGCGAAATCTGCCGAACTTGATCCTCTGTAAATTCAGGATTGCGTGCAGGGATTGCCGCTACGGTCGCATCATAAGTCATCAAAAAGTAAACAAGCCCCAGAACTAGCTGCGTATAGAGCGCAATGATCGTATAGCGCAACGTCCTTGGAACGTCAGAAAACTTAGGCATTGCAGTCTCCTCGTTGTTCACCCTACTTGAGCACTCACGAAAAGTAAAAAGCTCTAGAGTAGAGGCCGTAGGGAGGAGCACTTCAAAGACGCATACTTTAAAACTGACTCATTCTGTTGATTTTATAGGGTGAGAATTTCACGAAAAAGTCTAGCCACTGGAAACTATTTGAGATAATTTTCGTCCTCGATCGGCACGACCAAAGAGCGCCCAGATAGCTCAGTCGGTAGAGCAGAGCCCTGAAAAGGCTTGTGTCGGGGGTTCGATTCCCTCTCTGGGCACCATTAAAAGAGTGCTTCTTTAGCTCTCACCTTTCTGGGAAAATTTTGGCGTGCTGGGGGGATTTTAATGTACAGGTTGTCGATGAGAGCTATTTTGGCCATATTTTCCTTTTATTGCCTTATCTTTGTGGGTCCTACGAATGCGATGGCTGGCTGGGGGTTTGGCTGGATTAGTAATGGTCAAGAACAAATCCCTTATTATGTCTACAAATCTGATAACTTCAGCGAGACGCCACAACGAGTACTTTTGACTTTGCACGGGTGTACACAGTCAGGATTAGAGTTTGCGAATAACGGACGCCTTGTTGAGTTAGCAGATCAGCATAACTATTTGATTATTGCTCCGGAACAAACAAGAAACCGTAACACTTTCCGCTGCTGGAATTGGTTTAAGCCTGCTCACCAAAGCCGGGGCTCTGGTGAACCAAGCCTATTTATTGGAGTTCTGGAGAGAGTTTTTAAAAAAGAGCAAATCACGGACCTTCCCATTTATGTCGTTGGCTTTTCGGCGGGTGCTGCTATGGCGGTTGTCATGAATTCCTGCTTCCCAGAAAAATTTGCTGGTGCCGTAGCTGTTGCTGGCCTGCCATTTAAGGCGGCTAATTCTGTGGGCTCTGCGTTTATAGCGATGAGTCGAGGTAGTCGCGTTAACCCCTTAGACTCCGCTAAAGATGCAATCGCTTGTTCAGGCTCAGATAGAACAAGCCCATTATTTCTTATCCATGGCGAGCAGGATAGAACGGTGAACCCGGTAAATTCTGAAAAAGCATTGGAGCAAACACGTATCCGCGCCGACCTCGTCGATGATGGCAGCTTAAATGGATCCGTCACTTTTCAGCCTGTGTCTGAAGAAAGCAGGCGAAGTGAAGGCGGCATGGATTATCTCCTGCGTATGTTTGAGAATACGAATACGCAAGCAGTTTATGTATGGCACTTAGCCATTGAAGGATTAGACCATTCTTGGAGCGGAGGCTCCCAGGGCTCCCATATGAATCCAAGCGGCCCCCCCGCCCACCTCTTTATTCAACGCTTTATTGAGGAGATTGAAAGTTCGAACGGGCAAGCAATATGATTCGCTCTGGTTATTGTATCCTCGATAAACTCCTCTGCGTGCAGGAAATTGATGAAGAATCCGCGTCTGCTCTAGGTTCGACGGCAAATGAATTAAAAGGCAAAAAGCTGATTGATTTTATTTCGAAGCAATCCTCAGAAGCACAAGAAGAGCAAGAAGCACAAAAAGTACAATGCTCTTTTTTCCGACTGTCTGAAGATAGAGTTCTATTTCATGTTCAACCCATCGATCGTTCCATTTCTGAGCATTCTAGACTACCGCCTTTAGTTGAAATGTCTACTTTAAGCGAGATGGTTGCTGGGATCGCCCATGAAATAAATAATCCACTAGCCGTAATCATGGGAGCAACCACCACTCTCCGAAAGGCATTACATCGAGATTCAATCCCAAAAGATATAGTTGAAAAACAAATGGATAGTATTGAGTCCATGGCTCGACGAATTTCCAATATCGTAGAGAGTATGCACAAGGTTTCACAAAGCTCCCCTGGCGATGTTTCCAATGATTCTTTTAAGGAATTTGTTTGGGCAGAAGTAATTAAGGAGATTGAGCTGCTTGCACTTGTTCGTTTATCAAAGCACAAAATTCCCTTTGAGATAATAATGGATAAAGGGCTCGACTCTATGTCTGTACAAAGCCAAGGGGTACAGCTCTCTCAAGTGATCGTAAACTTAATCAATAATGCAGCCGATGCCGTACAGGAAACAGATGGCGCGTGGATAAAGCTATTTATCGAACTCAACCAAATGGATAATTGTTATTACGTTCGAGTTAAGGATTCTGGAACTGGGATTGATGAAAATGTGCTTGAAAAAATCTTCCGCCCATTTTTTACGACAAAGGATGCTGAATCTGAATTTGGGTCTGGACTGGGATTGGGCCTCAGTATTTCGAAGCGGATTGCCATACATCATGGCGGTGACCTGCACTATGAGAAGGGCAAAAATACCTGCTTCTGCTTGAAACTACCCGTTAGACCTTTGTAGTACCGAGATCCCAAGAGTGCATCTTTCCGCGAATTGTTTCCAAGTCCTTTTCTACATCGGTGGGTGGTCGCCGATAGGAGAAATAAATGATGGCCACGCCCATCAAAAATAAGAATGCAGACAGAATTTGTCCCATTGTCACATTGGCAAAGATGAAGCCAAGCTGTCGGTCCGGTTCGCGAAACTGCTCCATAAGCGAACGAAAAACCGCATACCACATTGCAAAAAATCCTGCGATGACCCCTCGGCGTGGCTTCTGGTTCCAAAGCCACCAAGTAACGACATAGAGTAAAAATCCTTCGAAAAATGCCTCATATAATTGAGATGGGTGGCGCGGCTCGGGACCAGCTTCTGGAAAAACTACGGCCCAAGACACATCACTTGGCCTCCCCCACAACTCCCCATTGATAAAATTAGCGATACGCCCAAATCCCACAGCTAGTGGGGTGGCTAAGAGGAAAGAATCCCAAACACTAAGGATGCGAATCTTATAGCGCCAAGACACATAGATAGAACCAAGCATACAGCCCCAAAGCCCACCATGCATGGAGAGCCCACCTTTCCAGACGGCAAAAAGCTCCATAATTCCATTTTGTTGTAATGAGCTGAAATTATAAACCAAGACATATGTGAGGCGTGAGCCGAGGATCATGGATAGAATCATCGTCCCCAGTAATTCATCAACTTGTTCGATCGATTTCAGACCAATCCAGCGCCAATGGCGTCGCAGGCAAAAATAGCAATAGAGGAACCCACAAAGGTAAACAAACCCATACCAGCGCGGCGCAAGAGTAAGTGTCGTAAACCCCAAGTTAAGGGGCAGCTCAAAGATCACTGGGTCGATTAAGGGATATTTCAACATGCTAGTTCTCTTATCAGTTTTCTTGGCACTTCTCTTAACGCTTTTTTCTCGGTACAGTGTAGCCTGCATTATGAAAGCACACAGTATTACAAAAGCATATAGTACTATAAAAGCACATAGTACTATAAAAGCACGCAACTCTCTTTCTTGGTATTGGGCGCTAGTTTATATTTTTGTTTCGATTAAAACTATTATTTTAGCTGATGAGTCTCAGGCGAAGGCCGTGGTGCCCTACGATATGAAATTTATCACTACCAGACTCGAACATTTTCATATTCACCACACAAAAGAGCAGCAAGCCTTTGCCCATCGTTTTGGCTATTTTCTGGAAAAGCACTTACGAGAACTTGAGCTCGACCTGAACTGGAAACTAGAAGATCCAGTTGATATTGTCGTCAATGATCGGACCGATGTCTCGAATGCTTTTGCCTCCTCCTTTCCCTATAACAAAATTATGGTTTATCCAGTTCCGTATGATACGGAAGTCTTGGTTAGTGAGTATTACGATTGGGTGGAGGAGCTAGCGATTCATGAGTTGACCCATATCATCGCAAACGATTCCGTTTTTGGTGCGTATAAGGCGTTAAAGTTCATTTTCGGTAACTCCATGCGACCGAACGGGGTTCAGCCAGCTTGGCTGATTGAAGGTTTAGCTGTTTATCAAGAAACGGAAAGAACATTGAGCGGACGCGGGCGCTCCCCGTTTACGGAGAGCGTAATACGAGCTGCAGTTCGGCGGAATATGTTAGGCACCGATGACTACGTCACGCTCTCTCGCTTAAACTCTGGAGTATTTTGGTGGCCATCAGGCATCACGCCGTACTTGTATGGTTACGTCATTCAAGCTGCACTCGAAGGTCATAGAGAACGAATCAAAGCAGCACCAGATGCGGGATTGAATGCGGGATCGGAGAACACACAATCCATTCCAGGAATGCTTTCTGCCGGTAATGCAGGACGATTTCCGTTTACTCTAAATGGAAACCTTGAAAATATCTACGGTATTGATTGGGAGGAGGCCTGGCGAGAGCTGCTTCAAAAGCTACATGCTCGTTACTCTCGGGAAGAAAATGTTTCTTCCCGTATTTGCCAGCTGACGAAAGCTGGTCGCTTTACTGGTGGAGCTTCGATGGGCCCCGATGGCTGGCTCTATTTTATTGCTGATCATCCGAAGGTTGGTCACGTACTCGCCCGAATTCATCGGGATAAGCATTGTATCGACGATGAGGAGACTCGACGTTATGACCCTTCTTCCGAAGAGCCAAGGTTTGAAATTTTAGTAAAAGGCATTACCGGTAGCGCTGGCTCAAAAGTAGCAATCACTCCAGACGGGCGCTTGGTTGCGTACGCTATGTTAAGTCGCTTTGGTACTCGTTATTTCTACGATATCCATCTCTACGATGTGAAGGAGGGTACAGTACGCCGAATCACAAAGGGTATGCGTACAAGAGATCCAGACTTTAGTGATAGCGGAAAGCATCTTGTCTATGTACGGAATCTAGGAAATAGCAAGCAAGCTCTAATTATGCGCCATATGGAATTGGAACAGGAGGTTACTGTTTTTGAGTCTAAGCTCTTTCAAAGGATTTCGGCACCACAAATTAGGGGTAAGCGAGTTTATTTTTCTTTGCATAATAATGCAGGCAAAGAGGAGATCATGGCTTCCAATTTAGTCGAAAAGACCTTTTCATCCCCAGAGCCTGTAATTCCGGACTTTGGGAAAGGGCGCCAGTTTTCGGAGCGACACCCGTTCGTGATGAGTGATGGAACAGTTATATATTCAGCGACATATAAAAAAAATAGTCTATCTTTCGATGGGCTACGAGCAGAAATTTACTCCTATAAGCCAGGCAATCGCGCTCCAGAACGCATGACATGGTCGGAGTCTGGCTTTAGTCTTTGGCCTATTCCAATTGAAGATGACCAAGTCCTAGTTTCTTCTTATACAACTTCTGGACTTAACCTTGTTCGTTTGGAAACAAATCGTTCTTCAGAGAATATAGCTCCCACAAGCCAAACGCAGGGCTCCTTACATTCGTACTTAACGCGCCGAAGGTCTCCCAATCGGCTTGTTACTCACCAAAAGCAAGATCACGATCGATATAAGAAAATTAAATCCAAAGAAAAGTACAATATTTTTAAAACACCAGCGACGAGCATCTGGCCGCAGTATTGGATTCCATTATTTTTTTCGATGCCCGAGGGCTTTCAAGTTGGTGCGACCACTAGTGGGCAGGATCCATTAGAACAAAATCGTTATTATCTCTTAGGCCTTTACGATAATCGCGCCTCCTTCCCTACCTATTCCGTGAGTTATACGAATACAGAATTCAAGCTCGGCTTCGGGATCAAAGCCTCTCAATCAAATAATTATTTCTCCAGCTCGAATTCCTCTAACCGGAATAATGCCTATACTGGGCAATTCACTCACAGCTTTTTGGGCTTTAACGGGGCTTTTGGTGGCGGCTTTCAGCAAAGGCGCTTGGATCGTTTTCGTACCAACCATAGCTTTGGTTTTGTAAGTTTAGGGCGCTCTAGTTCTCGGCAAACTCCGACTGCCATTAGTCCAAATCGTGGTTATGCTTTCTCTAGCTATTTTGGTTTTTATCCAGCCTCAGGGGCTGAGAAAGCATTCTCTGATATTCGCCCTTATGGAGCTCTGTTTTTGCCGGGTTTAATGGCGTCACACTCTACACAACTCACCGTGAAAGGTGCTTTTTCGACAAACAGCATTGTTGCTTCCAATTATTTCCAAGGTGGTGGTCCAACAACTGGCTTGAACTCAAACGATTCCTTTATTGTTCGTGGGTATCCGGAGGATGTTCTCTTTGGACAAAAAATTTCAACATTTAATCTTGCCTACACCCTCCCGCTTTCTCGCCCCTACAGCGGCTGGGATGTACATCCTATTTTCTTTAAGACTATTGGTATTCGTTTGCATGGGGATGCGGGAACAGCAGTTGGTATTGGCAGATATGTTGGCAACACTTTTCGTTTTTACCGAGGGTTTGATATTGGCGAGCACTTCATTTTTGGCATTGGCGCTGATCTTTTGATCAACGGTACGATTGCTTACTATGCACCTACACAAGTGGCGATTGGTGTTCACCAAGGTATTGATAAAAAATTTGGCGGTGAAACTCGCTTTTACATCGGTGTAAATACTGCGGTCCTGGCGCAGTAGTGGCACAGTAGCGCAGCTATGTGTTGCGTGGCTATGCCACATGACTGTGTCCCGTGGCTATTTCTTCGCTCGCCACAGCGAGTCGATGAAATAGCCTTTAGAGTCCGTGAAATTTTCCACAATTTCGAACCCTGTCCCGCCAGCAAGGTCTGAAATATCATCTCGTAAATATTTGTAGGAGTATTCCATATGAATGGCTTCCCAGGGCTTGAACTTAAATTGCTTATCAAGTTCCTTGAGCGTCACCACCTGTCGATTTTGGCTGATTAGGTAAGATTCCATAGCTCCAGTTTGAACGTTATACAATCCTTGGTGTTGGAATTGTTTGCGGTCAAAATCGCCGCCGAGCATCTCATTTATTCGGGCTAAGACATTAAAATTGAATTCTTTTGTGATGCCTTTCGAATCATTGTACGCATCATAGAGCACGTCGAGGTCTTTTTTCAAATCAAAGCCAATCAAGATAAAATCGCCCTCGTTGAGGGAATACCAGAGCTGACGTAAAAACCGTAGCGCTATTGATTTATTAAAGTTGCCAATATTTGAGCCAAGGAACAGTACAAAATTTTTAGCTTGTATATTCTGATTTAACCACTTGATGCCTTGAAAATACTCCGCCACTAGCCCCTGTATGGAAAAAGGGATCTCACCATATTCTTTTTTAAAGTTTGTAATGATGAACTCTACAGCTGTGCTCGAAATGTCTAGTGGTACGTAGGAGAATTTTTTCTTGGCTTCAATAAAGGCATTCAATAGTAATATTGTCTTTGCACCATTGCCGCACCCCAGCTCCACCAGATTGAACTGTTGGGAGCCCACCAAATAATCTGTAATCTTTAAGCCTTGTTGTGAGAGAATTTCTGCCTCACAGCGGGTGGGATAATACTCCTCAAGCTCCATGATTTGCTCAAAGAGTTCTGAGCCCTTGTCATCGTAAAATAGTCGTGACGGAAGTCCTTTGGGTAGCTTAGACAAGCCTTCCAAAACAGCGAGTGCTAGCTCATGACGAATGTCGCTCGTTACCTCGGAGGCTAGTCGTTTAATATCAACAAATCGCTCAGTATCAAGCATACAGGAGTACTAACAAAGGCATCTACATGAATCAAACATTGCTCGGGTATTTGTGAAACACCATAGGATGATTCTTCAGTATTATTCAAGGGGTTCTCAAATCTATTCGGCTAGAATTCTGCATTATTCCTCTCATTATCACTATTAACGAAAGGAAAACTATGAGTAGCTTACGCAATGTTAACAAAGTAATTCTAATGGGGAATCTAGGCACAGACCCTGAACTTCGTTTTACTAACAAAGGAACAGCCGTCGCAAATCTCTCCATTGCAACTAATCGTTCAAAGAAAGATACAGAAGGGAATTGGGTTGAGGACACGCAATGGCATCGCGTGGTAGTTTGGGGCAGGCGTGCTGAAACCTGTAAACAATTCCTAATGAGCGGATCACGAGTCTATGTCGAAGGTTATCTGCAAACCCGCTCTTGGAAAGATCAAGATGGTCAGGAACGCTACACGGCTGAAATCCAAAGTGAAGACATCAAGTTTTTAGGTCATCGAATCGAGGACCAGAGTTCGCAAACGGAAGCCAGCGCTTAAATTTGCTTCCATAATTTCAATGGCTCTACATGTGATGTAGAGCCAACTTTTTGGTTACTCCGTTTCGCTGTCGTTCTTTTTGCGCATTTTCTCTCGCATTTTCTCTACGGATTCAGGAGTAAGCCAGGTGCATCGACAAATGATCTTCGCATCAATTCCTTCTTCGAGCATTCGCAGCGCAGTCTCCTCACGGCCTTCCTCGCGGCCTTTCTTGATGCCTGCCTCTTCTCCTTATCTAAAGAATATTGTAACGCTGGCATAATTCTGTACTCCTCTTCTACAACCTCTTTTTCAATTCTAATAATCCGAGCTGGATTATTGGACAACTGGGCGGACGACTAATGGGAGCTCAAGTCTATGGTGTGATTACCAATCAACCTTCTTATTGACATTTATATATGATTAAAATAGGCTTATATTAATAGGCTGCCTTGTAGGGCTGCCTTGTAGGGCTGCCTTGTAGGGCTGCCTTGTAGGGCTGCCTTGTAGGGC
>JAAHTH010000197.1_pt2 | contig 54642 bp, 53 predicted proteins | sample 6116091 | NCBI WGS metagenome assembly JAAHTH01 (sample SAMN13939990, study PRJNA603662) | sponge metagenome | isolation source: marine sponge | host: Mycale hentscheli | place: New Zealand | collected 2006 | reverse complement strand
CTAAAAGAAATTAAAAATAAAAAAAAAGGAGGTAGAAAAACTCGTAAAAAACGTAGATAATATTTAGTAAATACGCGTTTTAATTTATTATGCCATATAATATTCTTTTTATATTATATAGATATTATGGTAAAAGCGAACCAAAACAAACAAACAACCAAACAAACACCCAAAAAAACAATCAGCGGAGTCAGGGGCAAAATAAAAAAAAGGCAGTCGACCGTGAGGCTGTCGCGTGAACAGAGACTGTTGTTACGACAGCAACAGCGGCAGCAACAACAACAACAACAACATGACTTAGGCACATATGGATATACAGGGCTTGCCGCAAGCACAACAGGCCCAGCAAGAGCAAGGCAAGCGGCACAAGAACAGCAATTGGCACAGCAAGTAGCACACCCTTCAGAAGCTGGCTTGAGGATAATGAGAGACGATTCTTTACTTCAACATCCAAATTTATTAGCATTGATTTATTTCGAGTTTAGGTGTACTTTGTTTAAACAAGGCGATACTATTAAATTATTTAACAAAGATGCTAGTCAATGGAATACATGTACCTTAGCAAGTAATTCATTTCAAGGAAATGTAGTTAATAGACCAGAATGTAAGGGTGGTCCTAAATACATAGAAAGTAAATATAATGTACAGTTTCCAGTGACGCCAACTACTACGGTAAAGGAAGGTGGAAAGTTTATAAAGTTATTGCAAAACTTATATCCTTTTGAGAGTTGTTATAGTAGTGATCGTGGTAAGGTAACTTTTATTAATATACCTGAAAAATTAGATTTTTTTGATACCCATCCTCAGGTACTTCTAGAACAAGGTAAAGGCCTATTACAAAGGTGGGAAGAGTGGTGTGATCGAAGTGCCCGGGGAAGAGGAGGTGCGGTAACAAATATGAATGGAACAGCATTAACATCGGACGATTGGAATCGCGTTAAAAATTGGGGCTTACAAGAAGTAATGCATGCAAACGATTCTTCTATTCCAACCGATGTCACACCATCTGGTCCATCGGCAGCGTTATATTATCCATTAGGTAAAGAGCATAATAGCAGTAATTTAGAAGTAGATATGAGCGGACTTACTCAACCAGGGGGCGGTAATACGAGACTTACACCACGGGCACCTGCTATTATTTGGTTATATAATAACTCAGATATTGGTCAAGAAATATTAGGTTATTTTGATACTGGAAATGGTATGGAGATATACGATATGACTGGTAGTAAAATTAATCAAAATCAGATTAGTAGTCATGGAAAAAATCATTTTTCTAAAAATGGTATAGAATCTCAATTATATAAACAACTTTATATTCTTATTAGTAAACAGCCGCGATGCGGAGGCGCAGCTATTACTGCAATCGAAGGTCTACGTATAAGTTCAACAATTGGCACTGATGGTGGTCTAGTATTTAATAGTTCTAATTTTGAAATGAATCCAACAGCCGAATCTATAGTACCTAGAGGACGACGTGACTTAGACCCCGTTCTTAAATTCACAGAAGAAGACAAGAGATCGAGGGATCAACTATTATCACAACAGAGTTACTTTGGCGCTTTTAATCTACCAAATGCCCAATACACAATTTCTCCAGGTATATGGATAATCGTAGATATTCCACGCATGCCACATAGTATATTGGTTATCTTAAAAGGTGGAAAAAGATTTACTATAGGCGCTGGTTATAGAAACGCACCTGAAACTGGAAATCCTTTTGGAAGTGGATCCACTGTGCCATTATTAATATATAGTCCAGATACCAGTATTTATAGTGCAGATGAAGCACGTCCACGTCCACAACAAAATGATCATCGTTTGGATTATGAAATGACAAAACATCAGCATATTAGGAAGATAGGCCCATACACTGAAGCTATCCAAAGCAGACTACAAGCAATAATAGGAGGGGCAGAAAAAATTTCACAAGGAGGTAGTACTGAGTTTATGACTACATTTACAATGAAACAAAACGAATTCGGAGTGTATAAGACATTGCCTGTTACTCCCGGAACAATGAATTGTACAAGTTTAACATTGTGGATTACTAATCAAAGTAGTATGACAGGCGTATGTGCGCCGGGAGGAATATATGCTCAACTTACTAGTAGCAGTGGTGCTAGTGGAACTGCCGCAATGGGGACAATGAGACAATATGCGCCAACCGCACAACCCGGACAAATGGGATTTTCTTTACCAGGTGGCAGAAGAAAACGAACTAAAAGAAGGCGTAAGCGTAAGACTAAAAGAAAACATCACGGTAGAAAACGAGTGAAGAAAACAAGGAATAAAAAGAAAAAGCGCGGTAATCGTAAAAGAAGAACTCGTCGTTAATCTTTTTTATCTTTTAATAGTTCTTCCAATCTCTCCAGTCTTTTATTTAATTCCTCAACATCTTCAATTGCTCTCATTTCGCGTTCTACTTCTGGGTATTCCATGGCATACCACCAATAATATATAGCTCTACCTCCATTGTATGTAAGTTTCAAAGTATTTACTGCTAAATCAACCGTTTCATATAAAATAAATCCTAAAACCATTTATATATAATATGTATTTTATATAAATGGCATTTGTTATAAGCGATATTGAATCCGATTTGGTAACATTTTATAGAAGGAAAAATTTCGCGGATGTTGATAAAACAACCTATGAATATATAGAAAGAGGAAATGTTGATATGTTACGATATTATATTATGAAATACATGGATACGACTGTCAAAGAAAAAAGACCTGATACTCCACATAAATTAATAATGCCCAAATATAATACTGATAATTTTTCTTACTAGTATATAATGGAAAATTTAAAAACAGGCGATCTATTACTATTCAATAATACTGGAGGTGGATTTTTTGGTGCCTTTACTTCCATGATAAAATGGGGAACTCATAGTAATTATTCTCATATTGCAATGGTTCTTAAAGACCCAACATTTATACATCCACATTTAAAAGGTACTTATGTGTGGGAATCAAGCTGGGAAGGAACACCTGACCCACAAGATGGAGAAAAGAAACTAGGAGTACAAATAACTCCAATTGGAGAGATATTAGATAAATATAAAAATTCAGGAACCGTGCTCTGTAGAAAAATAGAATGTGATAATTCGCATTTTACAGAAGAAAATTTATCTAAGGTTCATGATGTTGTATATAAAAAACCTTATGATATTGTCCCATTAGATTGGGTAGAAGGATTTTTACAAAAAGATTTGAATCCACAAAAAACAAGTAGATTTTGGTGTAGTGCATTAGTGGGGTATATTTATACAAAATGTGGCATTCTTAAAAGCGATTCTGATTGGAGTATTATGCGCCCGTGTGATTTTTCGTTAAACAATGAAAAATTAAATTTTTGTGAAGGATGTTCATTAGAAGCATCATCTATTAAGATCCAATAGTTTTCATCATTTTATCAAAGTAATCTTTAGAAGCTTCGCATCCTTTAAAATGTCGTTTTGTATTTTTTGCGGCTATTGCAGTAGTACCTGATCCTAGAAATGTATCTAGTACTACATCTCCTTCGTTGGAATGCTTGCGAATTAACTCTTCAAATAAAGGCAGACTCTTTTGTGTAGCGTGCCATCTATTCTTACCACCTGGAAAAGGAAAACAGTATGTACCTTTATCGTAACTCGAATTAAATGTTGGTTTGCCTACTTTTACGCCTAATATGGCAAATTCCTTTGCATTTGTAAGATAATTAACCTTACTGTTTCGTGGTTGAGGATTAGTTTTCTCCCACTCTATTAGTCTAATTTGTTTAAACTTATGCTTTTCCATGATTTTCTTAAGACTTTCTGTTTTCCAAATATCAAACCATATAATACATGTACCACCTTTGCGCAATACTTTATAATACTCTTTTACTGTTTTATCCAGTTCTTCTAGTGTAAAATCTTCATCCCATTTATCAAACTTTGTTTTGACACAGTATTTCTTACCATATACAGTGCCATATTTGAGATAATTATCTCTGCCTTCATTTGTGGTTAAGCCATTATCAGCTTTATATTTTTCCCAGTCGGCGACTGTTTTAACATATAATACTTCATCCTCTTCATTTTTCTTGACAGTTTCATAGTGTTTATTCATACCGCTATCGCGCGATATAATATATGGAGGATCGGTTAAAATAAGATCTATTGAGTTTTTATCAAGCGTAGCAAGATATTCAAGACCATTTGTGTTTGTAATATCGCATGAAACGGGTGTTTCTTCAGTACTAGTCATTGTTTGATGTGATATAACCTCGTTCATATTTGAATATTCAATTTTATGTTTATATAAAAATCATTATTAATAACAATCGCTGAAAAAAAGGCACTAATGTGTAAAAAAAATCGAAAAAAATATTCTTGAAAAAAACCAAAATGGACATTTTAAAAATGTCCAAAACTGATTCATGGCCTCCAAAATATTTTAAATTTTTTACACTTTTTACATTAGCCACCAACATTGTAAGGGGGGTTTTACAAATAGTAAAAAACAGTTACTACATGCATTTTTTTGCTTATAGGAAAAGGATTTAGGAGTTGCTCGTTTTTCTGTTTCATATATATGAAACAAATGAAACAAAAAACGAGTAAAAACGAGCAGCTGAAATTTCGTTGTGAAATCTGCGACTATACTTGTAAGAACAAATATAATTTAAAAAGACATTTTTCCACTACAAGGCATAAAATGAAACAAAATGAAACAAAAAACGAGCAAAAACGAGTAAATGTTAAAAACCCTTCTCATTATGAATGTGACATATGTTCAAAAACTTTTAAAAGTCGAACTACTTTATGGAGGCACAAGAAAAAATGTAAATTAGTTGTACAAAATACTACAAATACAGAAGATTCAAAGAGTGTTAATGAAAAAATGTTATTTGAATTTATTCAAAAACAAACAGAGCAACAAAATAAACTCATGGAAAGCGTAGTTAAATTAGCTGAACAAGCTAATGTTACAAACACAAATTATAATAATACAAACAATATATCCATTAATTTATTTTTAAATCAAGAGTGTAAAAATGCCATGAACCTTACTGATTTTGTAGATAATGTTAAATTATCATTGGAAGATATTAAATATACAACAGAACATGGTTATGTAAAGGGTATTAGTAATATACTTGTTAAAAACTTAACTGATATAGATCCAAAAGAACGCCCTATACATTGTTCTGATACAAAACGCTTACAGTTTTATGTTAAAGATGAAGATTCATGGTCAAAAGATGAAAATAATGTTAAAATCGATCAGTCGATAGATAACATTACTAGAAAACAAATAGCTTGTATGAAAGAGTGGACAACAGCTAATCCTGATTATCTTGACAATGAAAAGAAAATGGAGGAGTATATGATAATGGTACGTAGATTAATGGGTGGGAATAACATTGAAGAACAAACCAAAAATAAAAATCGGATCATTAGACAAGTCTCAGAGGAGGTTCAGGTTAAAGAAGCTATCAATAAAAGTTAAATTGAATCAAGGTTATAACTTACTCATTCATATTGATATTTCACGCAAAAATGACACCAAAACAGAGATTGAAAATATGTATAATTGGACAGGTATTATTATTGATTTCAGTAATAATACCTACAGTATTGTTGGCAAATAAAGAAAGTACCTACTATCGTTTTGGGCCCAGCGAAGATTTGATTATTATATCAATTAAAATTAACACGTGGCCTCGTTATGGTATTTTGATGGTATATATACTAATATTTCGCATTTGTAAGGTATTTATAAATGAGTTAGGCATGCCTATATTAACATTCAATATTTACAACCCGAATCAAAAGAAAATAGAAGGGTTTACAAGAATGGAACTTCAAGTATTGGCAAATGTTATGTTTACGTTGAATGCTATACGGTATGCTTTAACACTTCAATTGGCCATTCTACAGATGGATATAGCAGTTATTTCAGGAGTATTTGATGAACTAGCTGCTATCCCTACTATTTATATATTATTAAAAGATAAAGAGTTTGTGAATGAAAAGACCGACCTTAGAAAAGAAGAAGTAGAAATACAAAACAGTACTTTATATGAGAGACTATAAACATGTAAATTAAAAAAGGTTTATTTTTTACGTTTGCGCCGCGTTTGCCTTCCTTTTTTCTTTTTCACACGTCTTGTTTTACGTTTACCGCCATTTTTTTTTCTCATAGCATAAGATTCAGCAATTTTGTCTATTTGAGCTTGTCTTCTTAGCTTATTTAAATCTTCCGGTCTATCATCAAATTCCATACTTTTAATACAAGATTCCTGTTGTGATCTAGGTGATAAACAATATGCCGATTTTGTACAAACCTGCGCACAATCTAGTGATAGTGCGAGCCTATTTTTTCTATTTATCCATGGAGCATTTTTTTCTGAAAACTTAATTGCCCGATTTAAGTTGGTCATTAAAAGAGCAATAAGTGTTTGTTTTTGTGGTGTTTGTAATTGTAATCTTGTTGCTGGGTTTTTATACCGACCTCCTCTTAATAAAATATAGGATCTTTCACTAATAGGCAAAACATCTAATTGTGGCATTATTTCTGGATCACAAGACATTGCCACAGCTTCCACCTTTTTTTCTTCATATATGCATGTTTTTGTATTATCAAATAAAGCTAAATAATCAATGCCAATTTTACCGTTTTCACCGCAAATTGTTCTGGCGTCTTCGGTCCCGGTACAATTTTCGATTATACCCGCGATAAATTTATATGATTTTTCCATATCATCCAATAACTTATTATCAATAAGCATGTCTAAAAATTCTACTTTATTTCCTCTATTATTAAATCTATCTTTAATTCTTTGTTCCAATTGATTTAATTCTACAATAGGAAACCCTAATATGAAAACATAATCAAATCGATTGCATCCATTTGTAAATATTCCAGCAGCCTCTGTTAGAAATTTAATAGAATCGGGCGATTTTAATGTTGTTTCATAATTAATATTCAATCCTAGATGAAAAGCAATGCAAACTTGAAAATATAAGTAGGTATCATATGGAATGGTTTCTCCACTTTTTTCTAAATCTGATTTTTGTGGTATTTCAGTTAAACTTTCATTAGATTTAATATATGTTTCAGCTAATCTTATAGCTTCATTTTCTTTGTCTATTCTAGATATTGCACTGTTATTAGTTTTATATTCTTCATATAAGCTAAAAACATTACTAATTTGTTCTTGTGTTATATTATTGCTGGAGACGCCATCTGGAATTATACTTTTATATTGTTCAATAAATTGGCGGTCAGTCTTTATATTTTCATCGTGTCCTAAATTTTGAAAAGGTAGATCGGCGGCTTTAGGATTCAATGTTCTAGCAACGTCAATTCTAATAGCATTCTCAATTTTAGTTTTCCCCGAACCAGTTGGCCCTGCTGCAATAATTATAAATCTGGTAGTGTCTTTATACCTAGGATCAAAATTTCTCTCTGGATCATTGCCATCTCTGGCTCTTTGAGAAGCATTTGTCCAACTCTTACAAGTTTCATATGCATTATCACTGTAAAATTTATCTTCTGAATGAAGTTCATTTGCGAAATCAAATCGATCCCATGCTCTTTTATTTTCTGGATTTACCAACCCATCCATTAGAGTTGTTGCTCCCGAACCTAAACACATTGGGCTAGGATCCCATATACACAAATCATTTCCTGTAGTTAATGATTTTTTTACATTATCTAATGCCATTTAGTATATAATATTAAATGGGATTTAAATATTTATAGGTTTAAACTGACTGTGTTTCTTGAAGATCTGGGTTTTCTTTTGGATTTCTTTGGTAAGGTCCCCTTCATCTCTTCAAGTTCTGAAACGCTAATAGTACTCGAATTATCTGAATTCTTAATATTTACTTTTTTAGTTTTGACTCCAGCTAAAAGATCGTTGATATCAGATGGACCTTTCATTTCTCTTCTATTAGATTTTTGTCTAGATACATTGGTATATTGATCTTCCATGTTTACAGCATCGTTAAAATTAGCTCTTCCTCTAGCCATATTTAAATCGGGTCGGTTAGGAGGTTGGTTCATATGCATTGGTGGACCAGGAGGAGAGCCGCGTGGAGGCATCATATTTTGCATGAAATTACCGAATCCTGGACTTTGCTGACCCATAGTATTAACAGCTGCTTGAGTAAATTGTTGCATCAATTCTGGATTTTGCCTCATAATATCATCCATTCCAGGCATAGCAGACTTAAACATCGTGTTAGTCATATGAATCATACCGGCGCTCCCTCCTAACATAAAAAGCAACTTAAGTTCAGGTGCCATCTTAGCTTTACCGCCATATTTTTCGTGTAATTCAGCAAATACATCATCGTATTCTTCTAAATTCTCTGATACTGCTTCGCCCCAACCATCAAGTTTAATGTCGAACGGATCAAATTTCCCATTAAGAAATTCAATTCCAGATACAAATGCCATAAGCATTTTACCTTGAAATTTAACAGAGTTTTTCTTCTGCTGTTCACTTTTAATCATCTCATATTCCCCTTTCATTTCATTTAAACCATCATCCATTGTGTATTTTTTGCTTATCTGAATTCCTTTTTTATCAAGTGCTTCGAGTTTCCGAATATAGACAAATTTTTCTTTTAGCTCTTGTTCTGGTGTAAGTTTGGGCTTTTCAGGTACTTCTTTTACTGGATCAACGGGTATTTCATTAAACTTTTGAAATCCATCCCATGTTTCTTCTTTTTCAATATTATTAGCGGTTGAATTTCCTAAATTACTAGTATTTAAAGGCGCTGGTGGCTTATTAATAGGTTCTGATATGTTCAACTTAATGGTTGGTTCATTGGAAGTAGAAGGCATAGTACCAAAAACTTGAGCTCTAACCGTCTTAGCACTTGTCTTAGGTTCCGAAACAGAATCCAGACCTTTTAATTCTGATAGTTGGATATCGGATTTGGGCGAATTTTGTCTTGACGCTCTTCCGGCATTCATTAGTAAATCGGCGCCGGGACCAAAGTTTACTGATCTACTAGGTGCCGAAGAGTTTAAAGATGGGAGGTTATTAAGTTTAATAGTACCGCCATCGTCATTAGACATTACAGAAAGTTTGGGGCCTAGGGTAGGCGAATCAGATATTTTTGAAATACCTATGTCAATAATTTCAGGGTCAGTCATTATGATAAAATAAGAACTTTTAATTTTAAGTAAGACGCATTTAATAAACTATAATTTATTAAAAACGGAATAATAACATGGTTATTTAAAACAATGATTTTTGATATACCATAGTCCTTGTAAATACGAATCTGCTAGATCATCTTTCTTTTTATGCGTATTAAAATGCGACAACCAGACGTGTAATGAATCATTCTCACCTATTAATTTTCTAGTAATATCAATACTTACTCTTTTTCTCTCTTTGTATGTCGTTTTTTTCTTTATAAACTCTTTTAGTTTATTTGCAGGTGATATTTCTTTAATTTCTTCACAATCAATCTCAATGAAATGTTGCATTATCATTCCTTGTATCATTTTCATTCTTAATGCAAGTGGTCCTATTTGATTTTCAATAAGTAAACAATCTATTTTAAATTTAGACATTAACTTAGTAAAGAAATGTTTAATGCGTTTTCCGTATGTAACGATATCAATTGATCTACTATCAACTTTTTCAATAGCATTAAAATAGTTTTTGGAGAGATCATCGCATATAGCATCTAAATAATCTTGTTTTTTAGATTTTTTTGGCAAAGCGAATTTTTTACTCTCGCAAAGTGCTTTTAATTCCTTAGCTTTCATTTTTTTTAATCTTTTTAATTTATAGTCTTTGGTGGGTATTTGGTATTTTTGCTTTTTGGCGTGTGCTTTACAATAGTACTTACCGTCTTTAAAATATTTTGAAGCTCGTGTACATTGTTTCCCCTTTGTTACAAACATGCAAATTTTATTATTCTCCGTATTGCACAAATCTTCTACGCCCCAGTCTAAAATTTTATAGTCGCCATCGTGTACCTCAAAAATACAATAAGCTAAATGCTTCATACCCACGTCAATACTGATAATATTCATTATTAGTATATTGAATTATTATTTTTATTACAATACTTAAAAACATATAAGTATTGTAATTTTAGTTGTAATTAGGTTTGCCCATTTGTAACATTTGATCTTGTGTCATAATTGGCGCACACAACCTACTTTGTAAATCTGATCTAGATAAGTAAAGATTTTTAAGATCAGAGGTTTCATATCCAAATGGTTGAGTTTTATCCGCGCAACTTGTAAAAAGATATTTATTTGAATTAGGCACAGGATTAAATGTTTCTAGACATCCGCAACATTGCGAACAAGATGCAACGCTATTGCTTTTCATAACAGACGTACCATTGTTAATTAACCATTGTCTATATTGGTAGTTAGACTTAACACCAATTTTGTCTTTCAAGATGTTATTCATTTTACAGGCGCTATCATAGTCGGTGTAAAGATTACCTTCGCTCATCATTGCAGGAAATCCTGCATGAATATTATTTGATGCTTTATAACATGTTCCCCAGCTCATATTATAATACTATTAGAAATAAATTTATTGAGAACTGCTTAATAATTCAACTATTTGCTTTTTTTTTAAGCCTTTGGTATCATGCCCCTTTTCCTTCGCAATCTCTTTTAGTTTTTTAGCTGTTAATTTAGAATAATCTGTAGATGCATCTCCAGTATCAACAGTAACGGTTTTAAGTTGTCCATCATCCTCATCCTCATCGTCTTCATCTTCATCTTCTTCTCCCTCATCATCGTCGGCATCTTCACTTAACTGGATTTCATCAAGATCGTCATCATTTACTTCTTTGAGTTGTATAGGTGTTTCCGATGGCGCGGTTTCTGTACTAAGGGCATCAATATTATCATTTAGATTTTCACTGTTATCTACGGGTAGATCTTCTTGATTAGATTCATCAGAAATATCGTGTTCCTCTAAATTCTGAATATCCTGAATATTAACATCGCTAGATGAGGATGTTTCGGCACCTTCCAATGTTAGCGAAATAGTTTTCACAGTATCTTCTAAATTAGTATTGGAATCCTCGCTATCAATTTTAATTTTGTCATCGTCTCCATCGCTAACCTCGGCACTATCATCACTGTCATAATCACTATCAGAATCCTCTCCATTCTCGTCATCGGAAATATTAATTAATTCGTTTTGACTTTGGGATGGCATATGTTGGTGAGATTGTCCTAAATCTGCGGAAGGCATACCTCCTTGCATTGCAATCGGCGGCATTTGTTGTCTTAATTTTGCATTATTTTCGTGTTCTTGTATTAAACTAAACATAAGATCAACCTTTTGTTCTGTTCTTTGGATGCGGTTTCTAAAGTAGAAAAATGTGACACCTACTGTTACACATGTAATTAAAACGCTAATTAGTAAAGTCTGTAATGACATATTATAGTTCTAATATATTTTTAAAACTATAATCAAACGAACATTAGAAATTATCCATTGCGATGTTTGTTTTATCTATTATATCTTGAGGATAACCTAATTGCTTAAGAACGGTAATACCGCCTTTAATTTCAGATATTCCATTTTGTATCTTATATTCGTAAATTGGAATATCGTTTTTTATAGTGGTTTTCATATTTACGTTGGAAATATTCCTATTATCATCTAATTGTTTACATAGTGTGATGAAATGTGTAGTTAATAAAAATTTTATTTTATTTGATTTGGCAATATGGGTTAAATAAGAGTTTGCGCTACTAATAGCTTCATATGGATTTGTTCCTGAAAATAATTCATCAAATATGCAGAAATGTTTTTTATCATTGTTATCATGGATTTTTGTTAAAATTTCAAGACATCTTCTTGCTTCTGCTTGAAATAAACTATCTCTTGATGAGGTATCGGGTATATTTAAATAACAGTGAATATGATCAAATGGTGTCATTGTACCTTTTTTGAAAAACCCGTAACCAAATTGTTGTGAAATTAAAACATTTGTAATTGCAGTTTTAAGAAGACTGGTTTTACCAGACGCGTTAGGTCCTGTAATTAATTTGTTAGTTTTAAGATCTATATCATTTGGAATGGTTTTGGTATCATTTTGCTGATGTTGAATAACCGGGTAATGCGCTTGTTTTAATTTTAATACTGCTTTTTTAGATTTTAAAAACCTAGTTTTATTAATATTTTTACTAGTTATTTTTCTTGAAATCTCTCCAATATTATCTAAATATCCATGAAAGCCAAATGAAAATAAGATAGTATCTTGTATTTTTTCATCATCATATAGCCTATAGTATTCTTTCATAGTGTAACCAATATAAGGTATTTTTTTAGGATTAAAACTAGCCAGTGGTACTTTATTTAATGATGTGTATAGTGTATCTATATTCTCTAGTTTTTCTTGCAAATAATTTTTGTATGGTTCATATGTTTTAAGTTTGTCTATTTTAACAATATGGGTACCAACTTTTTCTCTAGTGTGTCCTAAAAAGTTTTTAATATTCTTAATATCATTATTTATGGTAGTTGTGTTTTTATAAAACTGATAACATGATACGCCATTTTGATAAATATTATATACGTACATTCCTAGCATAATGATAAGGTATAATCGTTGTCCAGTTGGTATGGTTGACCAATCAGTTAGTAATTTCCCAAAACTATGTCTTTTAAGAGATGCTACAAGTAATGTTACATAATTTTTAAAAGTAACTGTAACACCCTTTAATTTCATAATTAAAAATGGAACAAGAAGTAATAAAAAGGGAGCAATCAAATTTAACATAGGAGATAAAATGCTGTATATTGAAATAATTGTTAAGAAAACGATAGATGTATTAAGAAACCGGAGTTTTTCCCAATTAATAAATTGGTAATTATCTATGAAATTTTCATCTTCCTTAATACCCTTATAACTTTTCCATGCATCAGAAATTGTTTTTAGATGTTCTTTATCGATAGGTTTGTTATTTTTGAGCATTTTTTGTGTATCTTTTAAAAAGGAGGTGTTTGTTGTATATTTTTTGCCCCATTTTTCTAGTGTAAGATATCCAAACGGGGTTTTTGGATTTAAGAGATGTTCATATAAAGAAACATTTGATACATCTTTATGCGTTTGTACTAACTCTAAATCTTCAAATAAGTTACTAGGCGTCTCATAAGTATTTGAACAAAAGTCAATTGGCAAAGAAAAAGATTTATTAAGATGATCTTCTAACATTAGAGATTAATAATATTATAAGATAAGATAGATTACGAATTTAAACCTTACTGATATGTTCTGTCCAGTTACTAGGCATTTCACTGATAACAGTGTTGTAATACTCTTCAAAGTGTTTGAGTTTGGCACCATCATGCTTAGTTACAAAGTTGATAGCAACGCCCTTTCTTCCCCATCTACCCGATCGACCAATCCTGTGGAGATATGTGTGTTCACTTTTTGGAACATCAAAGTTAATAACAATGCTAACCTGTTGAACATCAATCCCTCGAGCATACAAATCTGATGTGATTAGAACACGATGTTGTCCGCCGCGGAACTGCTTATTGGTTTCCTTTCTATCAACCTCGTCCATTTTACCATGAATTTTGGCCACAGGATATTCATCTGCCAACATCGCTTCGTGTAGGTCATCGACGCGCCTCGTGCTGTTGCAATAAATAATTGCCTGTGAAACACTTAGACCAGCGAAGAGATCTTTTAGAACTAGATACTTTTGCTCGTCTCCGTCAATTCTTACAAAATACTGCGCAATACCTTGAAGAGTAAGTTGCTCTGCTTTTACTAGAATTTTATTAGGATGATTCATAAATTTATCACTCAATGCCTCGCACTCAGGAGGCATAGTTGCTGAAAACAAACCAATTTGAACCGAAGAGGGCATATATTGAAAGATTTTATAAATTTGATCCTTGAATCCCTGAGACAGCATTTCATCTGCTTCATCAAGAACAATGACTTGAATTTTTTCTGTTTTAAGATACTTTCGTCGAATCATATCATGAACCCTACCAGGAGTTCCTACGATGATATGAGGCGGATTATTATCAAGCTTTTCCCTATCGCCGTCTACTGAAGTTCCGCCAACAAGTAGCTGTGTAACAATATTATCAAATCGTCCCAGATCAGTAATAACATCACGAATTTGACCAGCAAGTTCGTGAGTAGGAGCAAGGACAAGAGCCTGCGTATAGTTATTTTCGGGATTTACGATATTAAGAACACCGACTGAAAAGCATCCTGTTTTGCCAGTGCCAGATTGCGCCTGGGCAATAATATCTCTTCGTTTACCATCTTTATTAGTTCGAATCATCGGAATAATCCCCTTTTTTTGAATTGGACTAGGTTGTTCAAACCCAATCGCATAAATGCCGCGTAGAACATTATCGCGGATTAGTGGTGTATCATCCCAACTTTGAATTTCAGTTGGTCCTGATGTATTAGCGCTTTTATTTTCGTTTTCGTTACTTGCCATGTGTATATACTAGAGTAGGTTTTGTTTAAGTAAATAATGTAAAGTAATATCTGAATCAATTTTTTGATAACATACGTAATAATCTGAAAAATTGATATAAACAGTTTTTATGTATTGATTGTAAACCATGACGAGTATTCTAGCAGATCATCAATACACATTAGACGATTTTCATAAAATTCATAACAGGCTAAATCCTGAAGATATAAACCTAACTTCAGAGGTGATAGCTGCTGTAAATAGGCTGGCTGCACTAGTTGGCGCGCCTACATATCAACGTACCCCGGTGTTTAAAAATAATAGTCAAAACCAGGGTGGTGGCGGACATAGAAGAGAGCAGCGTAGGCGACAAAAGGTTACAATTACTGCAAATGATTGGGAGGAGATGAGGAATTTTAAGACAACAAAACTTAATAAGGCAGAAGAGGGGACAGAAAAGAAACTAGACGATCTTAGGACGTTATTTAATAAGATGACATCAAAGACATATGATGGTCAACAGGATAAGATCAAAGCTCTTTTGAAAGAAATTATAGAATCAAACCCCCCTGAATCCGATTTGCTTAAAATTGGAGAGTCTATCTTTGAAATAGGTAGCATGAATAAGTTCTGGGCAGAGTTATATGCTAAATCGTATCGTGGTTTGATCGATGTATTTCCATTGATGAATTCTATCTGTCAAAAAAGTTTTGATACATTCCTAGATTTATTTAATAATATTCGACATATTGAAGCAGAAGAAGATTATGATAAGTTCTGCGAAATTAATAAAGAAAATAGTAAAAGACGTGCGCTAAGTAGCTTCTTTGTACAGCTAATGAAACAAAATGTAATTATACCGGATAAGGTTATTGGTTTGATTGATATCTTGATAGGAAAATTTAAATCATATATTGATCAGGATAATAAGAAGAATGAGGTAGATGAGATAGTAGAAAATCTAGTAGCTATGATCGGTCCAGGATTTGATTGTATCGAACAATATAATAGCGAAAAATCGGAACAAATCAAAGAATTTGTTGGAGAATCTGCGTCTCTTAAAGCTAGAGATCACATTAGTCTTAGTAGCAAGACCGTATTCAAGTTCATGGATCTTGATGACGAGATTTAAAAATAGTTATATTCTGAATGATATAAAAATATAACTATTAATATATAAAATGACTGAAAAGGAAGAAAATGTACATTTTTTCCTCCATGAAGAATGTAAGGGAGAAAAAAAAGATAGTGAAGTTACTTATGAAGATTTAGTAAAAGAGGTAGATTTGATGGAGATGACATCTACGGTAGCAATGGATGATTACATTGCATTGGAAATAGATTATCAAACAAATTATATCAAGAAAGAATTGGAGAGGATTGCGGCGTATTATGAAATTAGTAAAAGAAAGAAAAATAAAGGACAATTGGTAGAGGAGATTGTTATATTCGAGAAAGATCCTGAAAATATTGAAATAGTTTACAGACGTAAAAGGTTATGGGATTGTATTGAAGAAATAAGGGGCGATAAATACTTAAGTAAATTTTTAATATTAGATTAAACTATATGGTGAAGTCATTGCTAGATGATAGTATTACTTATATTGATACAGATGCGGTTGATGGAGCGGATTTTGGATATGATGCAGTACAGTTTGAAATAGAATTGTTTCCAAAAATGATGACAGACGTAGCTTTAGGGAATGTAAGATATACATATGCAGATAAAGGTATTTTATATATACCTGTTTATTTGGTCAAAGATGAAACTATACTTGAACAAATAGGCGTTTATGAATTTTTAGCTTCACAATATACTCAATTGCTTGATGAGGATGATGATTTTGATGTAAGTTTGTTGGATAATCCACTTCCATTATTTTATTCTTTTTTCACAGAAGATCATTTGAAGAAAATATTAGGAGTGATTAAATTAGATGAACCGGAAGAGCCGGAATTGGAGGATGAAGAAGAGGTGGAATTGGAAGTTGAGAAGCCAACGCAAGAATCAAAAACCGGTACAGAACCGGTAGTTGTTGGATTTGAAGAAGAAGAATTGGAAACTGATCAATGGAGTAGTCCTAATAGTTCAACCGTTTTAAGTGAAATTTTAAAAGAAGGGGATGACGAGGAAAAGGATGATGTTAAAACGCATAAAGCATCCATGGAAGCATCCGTGCAGGAACGTACTGAATACAAAGCTAAAAAGCGAGACGCATGGGTTAAAAAGTTTATGAGAAGCAGTAAATATAAATTATTAGATAATGAGGGCGGCGGCGATTGTTTGTTTGCAACAATTAGAGATGCTTATAAAGGTACAAAAAATATAACTGTGGCGCAATTAAGAGAGGAGGTGGCAAAACACGCAACACAAAAGGTTTTTAATGATTTCAAAGAACAATATGATATGTATAATGCTGAAAAACAAGCAACTTATCAAAGAATGATTGATTTGAAGAGTGATATAGCGGCTTTAAAAGTTCAGTTTGAGACAGCGCCATCTAGAGATGAAAAGAAAAAAATTATGGCAGAAGCCAATGCTAAGATTGAAGATTTTAGGAAAGCAAAGCGTGAACATAAATATGCTTTGGAAAATATTAGCGACTATACGTGGATGCAAGGTGTAAACACTTTGGCGAAGTTTAAAGAAAAGATAAAAACCTGTAGATTTTGGGGAGAAACGTGGACTATTAATGTTTTAGAGAAGGCATTAAATATTAAGTTAGTAATTCTCTCCAAACCTAGTTTTGACGTAGCTGATTTTGGAAATGTATTGTTATGTGGTAATATGGTTGATTCAGAAATAGAGTCCGCTCGTACTTTTAACCCTAAATATTACATCGTAATTGCTTATACTGGCAGTCATTACATGCTTGTATTATATAAAAACAAACGTATTTTTACATTTAACGCGCTACCATATGCTATAAAAGAATTAATTGTTAATAAATGCATGGAAGGATCAGATGGTATATATAATTTTATACCTCGCTTTAAAGCACTAAAAGATTCAATGGCGGTACACTCACCGGTACCAGATAATGAATCAAAAAGTGAGGAAAAAAAGGCGGATGTTCCTTCTCCCAAAACCGATTCCGGTGCTGAAGATATTGGTTTGCCGGAAGAAGAAATATTTGATGAAGGGTTTGAAAATATGAAGGGAGTTGAATTTAATGAAGAAATAGTATTCCAATTTTATTCAAAATCTAGAGATTCAAAACCTGGAAAGGGTGCTGGAGAGAAAATACCCAAAAAAGAGGTTATGAAGTTTGCTGAATTAGCGGGGATTAAAAATTGGAGGAAGGTTTTATCTAATTTCTTTGAAGGAGAATTTACATTAGATGGTAAACGTTGGTTAAGTGTAGAGCACTTTTATCATGCTTCTAAATTTAAAAAAAATAATCCAGATTTTTATGCATTGTTTTCTTTGGATTCGGATAGTGAGATAGCAAAAAGCCCGGCAATGGCTAAGGGAGCCGGTGGTAAGACAGGTAAATTTAAGGGCAAACAACTAAGACCGAAAAAAATAAAGATAGATGACGATTTCTTTTCAAGTAAAGAAAATGAAAAAGCGATGTATCGTGGACAAATGGCCAAATATAAACAGGTAGATGAGGCTAGGAGAGTTTTGATGGCAACAAAAGATGCAAAATTACAACATTTTGTTAGAGGAGGTCAACCAATTGTATTTTATGATACTATGAAGATTAGAGAAGTATTAAGTTAATTAAGATTGTCAATAATAGTAATAAATATTATTGATAACCATTTATAAATATATATACAGTTAATATATATTGAATATGAAATTCACAAAAGATTCAGAACAGATCATGTCAATAATGATGGATGAATTTGAAAAGTTTGTAAAAAAAAAGTCTGCTTCCCAACAAAGGTCATTTGATAGAATTATGAAGATATTTTATACCGAAATGAAATCGGCTGATAATTTTACAGAAAAGTTATGGAAAGATGATAAAGTATCGGTAAATTTGAAAGAGGTGCACGATTTTAGATCAGTTACGCACACCAGTTTACTTAGCAGTACTTATATACCCGAAACGATTAAAAATTACATTAAAAATAACATTAAAGGTCTAATTGAATATAAATTTAAGGTCGGTGGTCGTAATGTAGTTTTAAGATTTTACCTAATGACTAATAGCGAATTTAATAATTTGAAAAAGTTTGATAAACTGGTTTATAAAATGATAATGTGGTTAAAATTTGTGAGTTCTTATGCTAGATCAAGGTGTAGCAAAACATTAAAGGTATTTTGTTACCTGACGCCTATTAAAAAGGTGTTGCCAACAAGTCCATTTATAATTTTGTCTCCGTCTCATGCAAACACAGCAGTTACAACAACGTGCACAGCAGATGGAGAGATTTGTTTATTCAGAAAAGAGGAGATCTTCAAAGTTTTTATCCATGAAACATTTCATTCATTAGGATTAGATTTTTCTTCGATGTCCAATACCGTATTGAATAGTAAGATGAAGGGAATTTTTCCTATTAATACAGAATATAATTTATACGAAGCATATACTGAGTTCTGGGCAACTATAATAAATTGTGTATTTACAGCATATTATATGTCAAAAGATGGCACAGTTAATGATTTTTATTTGTATGCTGAATATTGTATTGGATTTGAACAGTTTTTTGCTTTATTTCAATGTGTCAAAGTATTGGATTTTATGGGATTGCATTATACAAACCTGCATAGTAAAAACAGTTTAAGTAGTAGGGCAAGGAAATACCTCTATAAAGAAAAAACAAATATTTTTGCATACTATGTTATGAAATGTCTACTGTTATTCAATATGGTACCATTTATTAATTGGTGCAAAGCTAATAATGATACATTATTGGCATTTTACAGATCTAAAGACAATATTATGCGATTTTATAGATTTATTACCACGCATTATAGATCATCGACATTCAATGGAGAATTAGACAATATGCAACACGTTTTAAAAAGGTATAAATCCAATGTAGCAAATAAAGATCATAAATTAATAGCTAGGACAATGAGAATGACAATTATAGAGCCAATTATTTAAAAAATTGATTTGGAAAATACATTTTAAACTAGTTGGTCACACAAACCAACAATAAAACACAAAACAAATACTGTTTCAAAATAACAATGGGAGTTCATCTGCTAACATCGTTCTTGAAGAATCTTAAAAGAAATGGATCCTATAAGGTATATTTGAATGCACTAAGCGGTAAACGTATCGTAGTGGATGCGAGTATTTATTTGTATCGGTTCAAAGCCATGGATGCATTGATAGAAAATATTTATTTACTATGTACGCTATTTCGAGTGAACAACATATCAGCCCTCTTTGTCTTTGACGGAAAATCCATGAAAAACAAAGAAACAACGCTTCTAAAAAGAAAAGAACAGCGCGACGCAGCCAAACGCGAATATTTTGAGATTGCTAATAAAATAGAAAGAATGTCACCAGAAGATAGAGAAAAGGAAGAGGATAAGATGACAGAGTTGCGAAGAAAGTTTGTTAAAGTTACAAGTAAAGATATCATGGACGTTAAAAACTTACTTGATGCTTATGGTATAAAATATATAAATGCTACTAATGAAGCAGATGAGCTATGCGCGGCTCTTGTGATTAAAGGGGCCGCGTATGCTTGTTTGAGCGAAGACAGTGACTTATTTGTCTACGGGTGTCCTCGTGTATTGAAGTATATAAGTCTACTGAATCATACTGTAGTAGTTTATCCGCTGGGGAAAATATTACAGTCGGTAAGTATGAAATTCAGCGAATTCCAACAGCTATGTATTTTGTCCGGAACAGACTACAATGAAAGCCGGCGTAACATATTTGCATTTTATAAGCTTTTCTTGAGATTCTATCAACGGAGACAGGATACAGATTTCCTTTCATGGTTGCATCTAACAAATAAAATCACTCTTAAAAAATTTCATCAAGTCCGCGATGTGTTCGATATATATAATAAAGATCCCTCTGATATTCTTAATAAAATTAATTACTTCTTGATAAAAAATAGACAAGTTAATAAACCAGCCTTAAAACATATACTCTCTAACAACGGATTTATATTTGTAAATTAGTATTTTAATTAATCTGAATAAATTAATTAAAAATAAATTATTTTTCATCTAGGGCGCTTATTGAGAGGCAACCTTAGTATTCTTTGCGAAATGAGGACTCATGTATCGCTGAAGATTAAAGTAGGTTAGCTCATCGTCCTTCTTAAGCTTAAGAAGCTTGCGCAACTTGCTATCGGCAAGGATCACACGACCATTTGACTTATCCTGAAGATCATTAGCACGAATGTACTTATTAATCTCGCGAGTGACCTCGGTACGGGCCATCTCGGTTCCCTTTGGCTTGCCCAAAAAGTTGGCAAGTTCAGAACTAATTTTAGTTGGCTTTACAAATCCACTAGGAGCACGATTTCCGGTCCTGCGCGCACGCTTTTTGCTGGCCTTGTGAGCCTGCTTAAGCTCACGATCAGCACGCTTCTGAAGGGCGCGAACCTGTCCAGTCACGCTAGTAAGCTGACTGCGGAGGGCCTGCAACTGACCGAGCAACTCACCGAAGCTCTCAGAGAGAGTTGGGACGGCTGGGGCAGCCTCAGCAACTGGTGCCTTCTCAGGAGCAGGTGGGGCAACCACCTTCTCTGGGGCCTTAGGTGCAGCTTTGGCTGCGGTTTTCTTAGACGACTTAGTAGTCTTCTTCGCTTTGGTTGACTTAGCTTTTGGCATATTATACTCTATTTATGTGTGTACTTTTTAAGTTGTTTGACATAACAATTTATTTATTTGTTATTTCAAGAGCTTATGTCGTTTGAAAATGCTAAATATAACGCAAAAATAATTATTATTCGTGTCGTTAATTATTAGGCAAATAAAAAACAGACTCATACAACCATGGAAGGGCATTCGCTGCATTCTGGCTTACCAATGTAAGAGATCCTAAAATATAAAAGGCTCCTAAAGCTTGATTATTACGTTCTGGACTTTTTGATATTAAATTATCAAAAATATTCAAAATATTCATTTTCAATGTTTGTACACTTTGACCTCCCAGAGAATGTATATTGATGCCTGAAAAGGGGTCACCGTGTGGAGGACAAATGGCATTTTTAATTTGAGGGGTTAACGATGCTCTATAGTTCCATATATCTATCAATTCTCTTATTAATTTTATTAATTGAGGTTTTTCTAAAGTTAGAAACCATGACGCATCGGTGATATGCCCGTGTCCATCTATTTTATGAAAAATTGTATGTGCATTTAGTTCAATTCGTTTATTGACACTTAAATGACTTGTGGAATCTTTCAAACTAACTATCGTATTTTTCTTCAACAACTTACCATACCTTAAAAATTTATTAAAATCATCAAGTATTGTATTTGTTAGTACCTTTCTATTATATGGGTTGGTTGGCGTTTCATTTTTTATTATTAAATTATGCAATGACTTAGCATCAAACCCGTAAACAAATCCTTCATCTTCAAAACTAAAGAACTGATTATGTGATATATCTTTAACATCATCCAATGATAAGAAATCGCTACTATTTACACATTTTGCTCTTTTAAACACGCCTGGTCCATGTAGTGTATTATAATTTCTAATCATAAATCCTCTCCAAATTTTTTGAAGTTTTAAAGCAAAAAATGATAGTTTTAAATGATTGTACAGTCTTTTGACTAATTCTTTTTTATTACCAGATACTTTTTGTTTATAAAATCTTGCCATGTCTTTTAACTGTGAAACATTATAGTTTATACTAATTAGTTTTTCCCATTCTGAAAAGCTAAGTATTGTAAAATCTTCACTAGTGATCTTCTTTCTTTTACGCGGTGGTTGAGGTGGATTTTCATATAAATTCACTCTTAAAAATGATTTTGGTGATAATTTCATTCTTTTATATATAATCTTCCTAAATTTAAATCTTTTTATAATGTTATTATTTAAGTTATTGAACTACAAGGATGTAGGCATTTAATATTTTGGTTTTTAAGCTTATAAATATAATGTATTAAAATATATGTAGGGAGAATCCCTATGGTGCTGTTTTTTATGTACTTCATCATAGAGGCGTGACGATAGACCGTCTCAAATACTTAAATTTTTCAAAAAATTGATTTAAAGATAATCTTTGTTTATTAACTCATAATCAAACAATGAGTCAAGCAACCGAAATGATCGTAAAAGCCAAAGCATTCACCCCTTCTGAAGTTACTTACAAGCCCGCGACTGTAGATTCGCGCGGAGGTAAGAAAGTGCAACTTCGACTAAGTGGTCAGCCACTAGTCATTAGTGCGCCGATGATGTTTACCTGGGGAGTTAATGAGCGTGTTGATGAAAATTCAGGCCGTGTATCGTATGATGTAGCACTGGTATTTGAAAATGATAAGTCTTCAGGAGTATCTTCATTCTGTGATAAGATGAAGGAACTACAAGATAAGATTCTTGAAGATGCTGTAGCAAATTCAAAGGCGTGGTTCGGTAAGAGTAAGATGAGCAAGGAAGTCGCCGAAGCAATGATGTATCCTATTCTAAAGTATCCAAAGGACAAGATGAGCGGCGAGCCTGATTATAGCAGGAATCCTAGCATGAAGTTGAAGATTCCCTACTGGGAAGGCAAGTTCAATATTGAGCTGTATGATACTAAGTCTAAGCCTATCTTCCTACCAACTAAGGATGGATGTGAAGGACCACAGGGAGATAAGACTCCAGTAGAGGTTGTACCATCGCGTTCATATGTTAAGGGTCTTATCGCGTGTAACGGACTTTGGATGGCAGGTGGTCGATTTGGAGTCACCTGGAAGCTTGTTCAGGCACAGGTACGTGCTCCAGTACGTCTAGTTGGAACGGGCGTTTGTCATCTTGAAGCAGATAGCGATGATGATGAAATGCTTGAGAGTGTAAAGCAGTCTGAGAAGGCAGAGGAAAAGGAACAAGCTTCGCATAGCCCTACATTTGATGATGACGATGATGAAGAGGAAGAGGAAGAGGAGGCGGAGCCAGAGCCAGAGCCAGAGCCTGTAAAGAAGAAGAAGAAGGTTGTTCGTCGAAAGAAAACTAAAGCTTAAATAATGTATAAAATACTGTGTAAATAGATAAATAATTTAAAAAATTTTTTATCTATCCAATAGTGTTAAATGAATATAAATATCACACCTTTTATCGACGTTATATAAATTATCATGATCCGCTAATAAAATACCTCTACCGTTTAATACTATAGTTTGATTTTTAAGAATATTAATTTCTTCACCCGATATTTCAAATACTTTTTTCCCCATTTCTAAAGTTACCTTTCCCGAACGTAAAATATCAATAATATGTCTATTAATTTGTGCGTGTATGTGGTTTTTATCATCGATGTAAATATTATCTTTTAACTCAGGAATATTTCTTACTATAAGATCATTTCCCGAAACATCATCATATATAATTTCGGTATGCCATAAAGGAACATAAAAGATTGATTCGCCAATTTCTAATTTATATATTTTATCTTCTAATAAATCATCAATATCAGGGTTTAAAATAAAAATATTATCATGTTTAGTTTTATTCTTAATAATATCTAGCATATCTTTTAATACATCATCATCCAAACTTAATATATCTTTATGACTGGAGAGAAAAACATAAACCTCCAATGCTTTCTCTTTTGATAATTGTTCGAATAATTTAATTGTAGCCTTTTTACAATCTTTTAAAACAGTTTGAATTGTTGAGTCTAAAAACATTTCATTCCACTGAAAATCAGGCATTACAAAATGTATACATCTTTTAATTATAGACGAATATGTTAAATCTTCAATATCATCTTTTGCAAACACGTCATCAGATAAAAAGTCATATGCTTCTTTAATTTTTTTAAATTTTTCTTCAGCTTCCCCACTCCCGCCATTTTTATCAGGATGCCATTTTATAGCATTTTTATAATATGCCCTTTTTAGCTCTTTTTCTGTATAATGTTTACTAGATAACCCTAGAATTTCAATAGCTTCATTAAAATTCATGTATAGTCTTACATAAATAAAACATAAATCTTTCTAAATGATAAATAGGTCTATAATTATTATTATATAATTTAAGAAACCTGTACAAAAAGGTTTGTATTCCTTCCAATTTCTCTCCATTTAACTTTTTATTTTTAATAAAATAATCAATAATTTCCCAAATACATTCATTTAAATCCAAATGATAGATAAAGATATCATATAACTTATCCCTGAATTCTAAATAATTAATAGTCTTATAATTCTCAATACATGAAATAATCCTTGACACTATTTTTTTATTTGGATACATAAGCATCTTGTTACCACTTCTTACATTTTTCATATTTGTTATTTTACTTATATCGGTATGTGTATTAATAACATTACCCAGACATTTTTTATATTGTGATTTTGTTGGTCTTTTAATAGGAATTATTTTACATCTTTTTAAAATATTATCTGGAACAAAACTGATTGATTCGGAAATAAAAATAAATGAAAGAGTAATATTCTTATGAGATAATGATTGCATATAACTGTAAAATACATCTAATAATTCGTTATGAATTTTATGAAAATTTTTACATAATATAATACCTTTATGGGTTTGACGAGTAGATAAGATATCAAGTATTGCTTTATAAATTTCGTTCCATAATACTTTTGCATTACAACCTAATAACTCCATGTCAATTTCAAAATGAACATCGCTAATTTTAAAGGTATATTGCTTTTTCTTTTGCAAATTAATATTCATTTTTCTTTCATATTTTAATTTTGAAGGGCTGAAATTTTTGATGTAATTTAAAACTTGTGTATATTTACCCGTTCCTGATGGACCGTAAAAAATTAGATTATTATCAATTCCAATTTTCTCTCCATTTTGCTCTATTTTTTCTAATTCAGGGTGTAAATTTTTTTTATTAATTGTTTGAATATATTCTTCAAATCGGGTTTCATAATATTTCATTTTGGTAAAATACATTTGTTTATCTTTATTATTTAAAATACTAATAAAAATAAAAGATTAATAAAACTATATGAATGAACTACTGATTCATGTAGAACAACAGTTAGATAACTTTTCAGTTAGCCACCCAAATTTAACAAATTTATGGAGAGAATATATACATATAAAACTTCAAAATCTAGAAACATCTTTGGCTCGATGCAAACAAGTGTTAGATTTAATGAATGATAACACCGACGTTACAAATGAAAATATTTTAGCACTATACCTGGTAACATTAGTTAATAATGAGGACGAATGACTTAAATGTTAAATCATTTATTTTAATAATACAAATGCTATTAGTATTGAGTCCTGAACAATATCATAATGAATATATCATGTTTTCAGAAAAAACCAAAAATAATATATTATCTGGAGGAGATTTTTATAGATTATACTATTCGGATCCTTGTTTTACGTCAAATGGATTATTTATAGTGTTTACCCTTAAGAATGTTAAGATTGAAAAATATTTCAATAAAATAAAATGTAGTTTTGATAAGGTTAGTAATAGAAAAATTATTTCATTTATAAAAGATGTAGAACGTAGGTTACTTGACATTGCTCCAACTGCCGGAACTAAATCGGCCACATATCGAATTGAAGAACAATTAAATCAACATTATATAAAAATTTTCAGCGAAGATCAAGTAGAAACTGTCAAAACCGAAAGTGTCAACATACTATTAAAAATATCAGGTATTTGGACCGATTCTTCAAATTATGGTACAACGTTTAGATTTTTTTTTAATTAACCATCTGTTATAAAAGCAGTTATAATAACATAAAGTTCAATTGCAGCAGCGCTTGTTAACACTGAAAACAATATCATAGCGGCTATCCATATACCTCTACTTGTCCCTGTACCTCCCATGGTACCTGAACTATAGAATTTACTAAGTATAAACATTTGCATAACAACTAAGAAGAAGGTCAATCTATTAAACCAGAAAAATTGTTTGGGTAAATTATCTAAATTATTTTGCAATATAGGTCTTACGGTAATTAACACATAAATAAGTACTCCCAATGGTAAAAGAGTTCCTAAAGTTGGTAACATTGCGGAAGCACTGCTAACTGCTGACCAGATCCCGACTTCAGAGTTTTTTTGCGTAGCTACTAGTCTTAAACTTAATACCCAGGTAATAATTAATGCAAAGGCAAACCATATATAGGCTGCTAAATCAGTATCTGAAACACCTGTAAACTGTCCAATAGTAAATATAGTAACGCCGATCAAAATAAATACTTTAAAAATGACTAACCAATCTTTAATTTCTAACCAACTTTGTTTTTGCCAATTGTCTAACGCATTTGTAGCTGAACCACTCGCCCCTATAATCTTAGCTTTGATTAAACCACCAGATTCATTTGTTCCCTCTTTGACTTCCTTTATACTTATTCCTTTCTTTGTCATTAATATAATATATACTGTTATTTATTTTACTAAATAATTCGAAAGGATTTTTAAAATAAAATCTACTATTTTATTAAATGAGTAATTTAAATACAGTACAATCTCATCCGCTAATTCCACGACAACAAACATATGTTTTAGATCGTAAATTAATATCATTTCATTCTTACGATAGAGATATTAAGAAGTGGCCACAAGCAAACCATTTCGAAATTTTATTACCAGAAACTTTAAAAAATATCCAATCCATGCGTCTTGATACCATATCTCTTCCTAGTAATCAGTTGGTTTTTAGTGAAGAATATCAAAATACCAAAATGAGTTTTAGTTTTGAACCTTATTCATCTGCCCAGGTTGTTTTAGATATAGAGATTGATGAGGGGAGTTATACTCCTCAACAATTAGCAACCGAAATCCAAACAAAAATGAATGCAAGAGCAACGGCCCCTCCTGCCTCAAAATTACCTCCTTATGATGGATTTGTGGTTAAATATAATGAAATAGATAATACATTCTGGTTTGGAAATAATAAAGAATCATTTAGTTTAGTTTTTAATGTTAAACATACCTATAAGATTTGTAATAATCCAGTACAAAATGTACTTTTTAATAACTACACTAAATGGGGATTGCCAGCTTATTTAGGATATCAAAAAGCTATTTATGAATCTGTTAAAACACCTGGACGCTACGCACCTGAAACCACTATTCCTTTGGGAGGGCCATATGGTTTTGATTATGAGTATACATCTACTTCGCCACACGGTTATTGGTTACCAACTGGAAATACCAATTGGTTTGTAAATGTGAGAGACCCCCAGCCTCCGGCAGCAGAAACTGCGGGATACGTAGATCCAGAAGAAAAAGAGGCATTTATACAACACTGGAAACAAAAAAATGCAATTTGCAATGCTGATATTCTAGGAGATGATGTTATTTACATGGAAGTGGATAAGTATAATAGTATGGATGAAATTGCACCCTATTCAGAAAATACGTCCGCCCTATTTAATAATGACTATCACGGTAAAGTAAAAAGTGCATTTGCTAAGATTCCCATTACAAGCAAAGCTTTTAATCAGGTATTTGATTCAAGAAATTCATTTTTAATGAACGTTTCGCATTATGAACCGCCAATAGAAAGACTTACGAGACTAAAATTCAAGTTTAGATATCACGATGGTAGACCTGTTCATTTTAAATGTTTGCCACTGTCATTCACCATAGAATTTAATATGTTACGTGATGAGCAATTGCGAAATAGAGTTGTTAGAATTCCCGGATTATACAGACTTTAGACAATTTTTCTTAATCAGATTAATCAATTCACTATTTGACGGACGCTTCCAATCAAATGTATCTCCTTTATTACCGCCAAATATTTCATATATACCAAAGAATCTAGGTTTTTTCATGGTTTTAGTTTTATAAAATAAATACGGTCCATATTTACCTTTTCTAATTGACATATCTTCATTCAACATTTTTAATACTTTCGGGTTAGTACTTTTTGTACCCAAAAGTATATCAATTACATCTTCTAAGCGTATTGAATTAAGAGATTTATTTATACTTTTTAGAGAATAGTTTTTACCACCACACGTCATATATAATCCAAATTTACCTTTTCTCAAAATAACCTCATTATTTTTAAAGGAACCTAAGTTTCTACCACTAAACTTAGCTTTTTCTTCAATAATATCTTCTAGGTTATATTCGCCATTTTTTAATTTATCTAAATCTAAATTTTTTTTAATATTCTTAAATTCTGTTACCCCGTCTTTTTCATATTTAACTACAGGTCCATATTTTCCTACCATATAAATGTGATCTCCATCAATTCTAATATATGATTTATTATTTTTAATGCCCTTCATTAAGGTACTCAATGTAGTATCACAATTCCTACATAGTTCTTGCCATTTTAGTTTACCATTTGATATGCTGTCTAGCTCTTTTTCCATTTGTTCAGTATATTCATACATAAACATTGAATCGAACTGTTTTAACAAGAATTCTATTACCATAATTCCTAATGGTTGGATAAGAAGTTTATTTTTTTCATTGCCAAACGTTCTAGTAATCTCGATTTCATCTAGTTCTTCGGCTACCAATTGATAATCAATACATGAAACCGGTTTACCTTCCACGTTTCCTTTTTTTACATATTCTCTTTCCTGAATTTTTGAAATTAAACTGGAAAACGTTGACGGGCGTCCAATGCCCCTTTTCTCCAAAAGTTGTACCAATCTTGCTTCTGTAAAATGAGTTTTAAGATTTTTTAAATTTTGCTTACTATAAATCTTGATATAATCGACATTTTTTTTCTTAAATTTAGATACCAATTTGAAAAGCTTATTTACTTTTTCATACCCCCTAACTATCATCCATCCTGGAAAATAAACCTGTTCGGCTTTATACTCATATTTTAGTTCCGTGGGTGCACTAACTACAGCTTTAATCACACTCATGATTGCATCACTCATGCAGCTCTCTACAGTGTTTGCCCAAATTAGTTTATACAATCTATTTTCCGCTTCACCTACGGACACACTTTCTACCATTAATTTTGTGGGTCTTATGGCCTCGTGCGCTTCTTGAGCATTATCATTTTTTTTCTTTGCTGTTTTACCGATTGTTATACTTCCAATATTATTTCTGATATACTCATCACTAACATCCCATCTATTTTTTATAAATGGAATTGTCTTATTTACAAATTCTTTACTATATTTTTTATTATCAGTTCTCATATAAGTTATATGTCCATTTTCATATAACTTTTGTGCCAGTTGCATTGTTCTCTTAGGCGAAAAGTGAAGTTCATTTGATGCGCGCTGTTGCAATGAACTAGTTGAAAATGGCAACGGCGCCTTCCTGGTACTACTGGTTGGTTTGTTAGGTTTTTCAAGTACGTGTGTAAAATTAACACTATCTTCTAGAAAATTTTCAATATCATCATTTTTTTCGAAATCACGATTTAGTTTAAAAGGTAGATTATGTTTTGTAAAATATCCCATTGTTTCAAATACCTTTTTACCTGGTTCAGCATCTATTTCCATTTGATTTTCATACACTAATCGCAGCGCGGGCGTTTGACATCTACCGGCAGATAGTCCGCTTTTATTTTTACCACCATGGAAGAACTGTTTCCATAAAACAGGAGATATTGTAAAACCTACCATTCTATCTAATACTTGTCTACCTAGTTGAGCGTTAACCTTCATCATATCTATTGTTGTAGGGTGTTTAATTGCATTTTGAATTGCTGGTTTGGTAATTTCATGAAATATAATTCGTTTTGTAGTTTTAATAGGCAATTTTGCTAATCTACAGATATGCCAGGCAATAGCTTCCCCTTCACGATCATCATCCGTTGCCAAAATAACTTCAGATGCCTTTTTAATTTGTGCTCTTAAATTTGCAATGTACTTTCCTTTCATAGACAATAGTTTAAATTGGGGATTATAGTTATTTTGTTTTTCAACATCTGATAGCTGATATATATGACCAAAACTGGCAACGCATTTATATCCGGTACCTAAGTACCCCTCTATCTTCTTACACTTAGCTGGTGATTCAACTATTACTAACTTCATTATAAATAATATTTATAAAGAAGATTTTATACGGTTTCAATTTTATCTATTGACCTAAGCCTGCTGCTTTGAATTTTTGCCAACTAATATTTTTCACTGCCTTTCTCTCCTTAGGTTTGCCCTTTTTACTATTTTCATCATATTTTTTTTCGCGTCTTAAAGCGCTATCAATATACATTTCTTTTAAAATTTTGCCAATATCTACAGAGGCTGTATGTTGATCTGTAATACCATCTTCGATTTCCCTTAGCTTGTCAATAAACTTATAAAGTATATTAACATTTATCTCGTCTTTCATGAGTCGATTATATATATTAGTATAGTTATTCCATAAAAAGTTACATTTTGAAACCATCATTTTCTCATACATTTCTTTATTTGTTTGAGCAAGTCTACTATTTTTCCGCTTTAACTTTAGTAATATTTCTACATTTTCTCTAATTTGTCTACTATGTTTTAAAGTGCGTATTTTACCGGTATTATCATCTGCCCCGTATGACTTTACCATTTCTTGCAAGTTTAATCTATCTTTATCACTAAGATTACTCATTATGAATATATATGCGATACTTTTCTTTATGTTAAAAATTTTATATACATATATTTTAAGAATGACGACAGGATATAAACCACCAAAAGCAGGAGCCTCGGTAACGTTTTTCTCTACTGCTGTACAACAGTCACAAAAAAATATTAATCAAGGTGCTCAGAAACACCACGAATTATTAGTAAAAGCGGGCGCTAATAGGGGAGGAAAACGAAAAAAAAGAAGAAGGAAACGCAAAAAGGGAGGATCCAAAAGCTGTGCCTGTAGTGGAGTACCAACGACCATTACTACATATACAGCTGGATCATCGGATGCAATGTCTCCTAATCCAAATGATAATTTAGCAGCTAGTCAACAGCTAATAGCAAATACTTTATGCGCGGGTTCTCTTGATAATATGGGCGACTCATGGAGTCAAGGAGGAGGTCGTAAACGTAAGCGTAAACGTACTCGCAGAAAAACAAAAAAAAGAAAAACAAGAAGAAAACAAAAAAAGAGAAAAACAAAAAAGAGAAAGCGAAAACGTTCAACTCGCAAAAGAAAAAGATAATTATTTACCCTAAGATCTAAATATTAAAATCACAATATATTTTAATATTAATGAAATTTCGTGACATATTTTTAGCAGTATTAATAATAGCCGCATTTTATACATGTTTTCTTGTAAGTTTTTTAATTGTAGGGTTTAATAATATTAAAAATAATTGGGTACAATATCGATGCAATCCTATGATTATTCCATTTGCTAGTTTCTTTGGACACGATACCGCTGATAATTTTGCTCAGTGTGTAGCGCAATTACAATCAGGAACAATGCCTTATCATACAGCACCATTGGCGGCAGCTACGGGCGGGTTGCAACAAAATTTATCAGCTTTATCTAACCAATTCTCCGGTATTAGAGATTTGCAATCGAAATTGAGACCTAATATAGCAGGACAATTCACCAATGTTTTTGGAATATTCAATAATGTTTTAATTCAGTTTCAAAGATTTATAATAGGCTTTAGAGATATGATAATGAAATTAATAGGTGTAATGACAGTATTAATGCATATGATGCAAGGACAACAGTTATTGGGACAAAGTATAGTAAAAGGACCTATTGTGGGCGCACTTCGTACTATAGGCGGTGCTGCCAAATAATAAATATAAATTATCAAAAATAATTTACCTTTAATATACAGTTACTATATATATGACAAGCATTAAAGACATTGGACATAATATATTAAATAAAATACCAGGTATAGAAAAGGAAGCACCAGATCTTAAAAACCATCTTAATAGCGCATATAAACAAGATGGTTACATGGATAAATACGGCGGTTCTGTAATAATATCAAGTTTAATTCTAATAACATTTACAGGATTATTTGGATATAACTACTTTTTATCCAGTTTAAAATATTTAAAACAAAACTGGACAGGAATTAGATGTAATCCACTTTTTATACCATTCGCGGGTCTTATAAATGCTCCTAAGGGTACATCAAAAATGACATATACAGCAGAGAATTTAAATTACTGCATGACCGATATCCTTAAAGATGTGGTTAAGGTGGAAACCGCTGCTGAATCGGCAGCGAGTGGAGCTTTACATAGCGCCGCAGCATCAATTGGAAATGATATAAATGGGGCACGAACAATGTTTAGTAATCTTAGAAGTTCTATTGGAGGCATGTTTACTTCTGTATTTAGCAGAGTATCAAATGTTTTAACTCCCTTAAGAATTATGCTATCAAAAAGTTTAACTAGTCTTAATAGATCACAAGGTATTTTATCAACCGCTATGTATACCGGATTAGGTTCATTTTTGGGCATAAGATCATTTATAGGAGTATTTTTATTTTTTGTTGTAATGATATTGGTTTTGTTTGTACTTTTAGGTATTGGTGATCTGGCCTCCGCATTTGCTGTTTTATGGATTCCCTTTGTTGGATGGGGTATGGCAGCTGCCTTCTTTGCCGCATTTGCTGTTATTATGACATTAGTAATAGCTGTTTTGGCAATATTTATTCCTGCGGCGGAAGTTTCAAGTATGGTTTTATCAAACACGGCGAATGTCACCAACTATGGATCTCAGTTTAAAAATACAGAGTCATTTGAAAACATGAATACTTTTTGTTTTGATGAAGATACTGTAATTTGTCTTAAAAATGGAGAGAAAAGAAAAATAAAGGATATTAAAATTGGAGATATTTTAATTGATGGAGGTAAAGTTACTGCCTTTTTTAAAGCATCTTCGAAAGATAGAGAAATGTATATTTTAAATGAAATACTAGTTACGGGAAATCATACATTAATTGATCAAGAATTAGGTGTAATAAAAGTTAAGAACCATCCTAATAGCATTAAATATGGCCAATATTACAAACCTTATGTATTTTGTGTAAATACAAGTACAAAAAAAATCCCCATCAAAAATATACTGTTTTTAGATTGGGATGAGGTAGATGAAATGGACGTGGTTATGCTACGTCAAGAGATGAAAGATCATTTGCCCGATCGCTTTGATTTAAAACATATTCATAAGTTTTTGGAATCAGGACTTCATCCAAATACATTAATTGAATTAGAAGATGGTCGTTCTATTCCTATTAAAGAAATTCAAGTAAATGATCAATTACGATTTGGAGAACAGGTTTTAGGAATTGTAGAAATAAATGGAAAAGATGTTGATAAAGTAAAAGAGTATGAAATAAACGGGTTTAAATTTATTGGTTCATCAAATTTGAGAATGTATTCTAAAGATTTAGGAGGTTGTTTATCTACTTTAGACATGGGGGGTATACCTGTGAAAAAACCAAAAAAATTATATCATATTATTACTAACTCAAAATTTTTTAGAATAAATGGTACTATATTTTTAGATTATAACGGTGGCTTAGAAACTATTTTATGGCGAAAAGAGGCTGTTGATAATATGGATAATTAAAATATTATCTATGAAATATGTATAGTATGGAAATGAAGTTATTTGGGATGAAATTTAGACCTTTCGTAGTGATTCTATGCATGGTAATCGGTATCGCTTTAGGATGTTTTGTTCTTTGCTCTTGTGCGAAGATTGGTATTAAAGACATCAAGGAAGGCTTTACTGAAATGGGTGCACCAACTATGTACAATATGGGGGCAGGAGTTAAGGGCTCCTATGATACACGCCACTTAAATAATATTGCGCCAAATTTAGAAGCAAATCATGGACCTGTTCTTCCTTTGCCTCCTGGTGAGATGTTTTTCTTTGCTAATAATAAGTTTAAACCCGAATGTTGTGTTCCACCATTTTCATCAGTAAGCTCTAGTGATGGATGCGCGTGTGTTACAAAAGAACAAGTTGACTATATTAATATGCGTGGTGGAAACAGAACGTGTTCTGAAGTATTTTAAATAGATTTAAATACATTTTGCTTTATCAATACTAACTATGAGTTATTATTGGTTAGAAGAGCCCAAACAACAAATCCAATATGCTAGATGTGATAAATGTGAGGATAGATATGTTATGTATAGTGGTCGTTATTCACAAAGAAGATCTTGTCGTGTACACAGATGGGTTAATGGATATTGTAAAGATTGTAGAGAAAAATATACTGCGCAAAATGCTTTAAGAGGGTGTTATCATATTAGTATACCATTATGCTGTGGAGGAATTTGTACAATAAGTTAGTTCACAGTGCTTACAATACTTAATTGTATCGGTTTTTTCAATTTCTACATCGATATAGTCTGTAATCCATTCATGATTACATTTAGTAAGAAGCTGATTTTCTACTTTATCTAGCATTTCTCTTTTTGTTTCTAGAATATTAGTTAAAGTTTGAATTTCTCTCTCATATTCTTCTTTTAACTCGATTAAAAAATTTGTAGATACACTGTTTTCCATTTGATATATTTATTTATTTTTTTTTTAAATGTATTATATATAATGCCTTGTTCAGCGTGTGGTGGTGGCGGAAGCAGTGCTTCCTCTCAATTTAGTTTAAGCGGGCGGGGATTCAAACCCCTTCAATCTAGACCTGCTCCTAAAACAATTTATGTTACTCCAGCGCAAGCCGCAGCTATGCGTGCTCATTATGCAAGAGTGGCACAAGCTCAGGCTAAAATGCGAATGACAATGCGATTCTAGCTACACAATTAAAATCCATATTAAAACTTTAATTGTGTTTTCTACCATATCTACAATATTGTTTTTGTGAAAATCCTTTAGGCCTTTTACAATTAATGCTTTTTTTATATTTTCTTGACCATTTATGTTTTTTTTTGCGAGTACGTCGCTTCCTCCGCGTTTTTCTTTTGGTTTTTCCTCCGCGTTTCCTTCTTTTTCTTATTTGCTTACCAGTCATATAGTTTTGCTTAGTTGATTTTTGACATATGGATATAGCTCCACCATATCCATATTTTCTTGTTAATTTTCCTACGCATCTTCCCACTCTTGTATTTTTAGGCATATATATATTAATAAGAAATTTTAATCAATATATATATATTCAAAATGTTTAGTGCATTATTGAGACAGTGCGGATACAAGAATTATATCCCTATCATGGTTCATAACAGACCTTATCAGTTTAACACAAAACAAGATGATTTCAAAAATTTAAAAATAATAGATGCCGAAAAGATGTTTGAAAAAATCAAAGAAGAAAATAAAAATTCAAATTTTTTAGATGCTCTTGATATACCCGACGGTACTTATATACATTAGAGATACATCCCGAATGGTACTGTATTTTTTTCTGAGGATTTAATGAGCTTCTTTACCGTTTCTACAGTAATTGTATAAGGAAATTCTATATTCAATACAGTTTCACCATCGAACATCTTACTGTCCTTTTTCATCAGAGTGTAGAGATTTATTTTAGTATATAAGATTTCTAGACACCGTTTCAAATTTCTTACACCCCTTTCACCTTCTGTGTATTCTTTAATTATATGAGTTAGTGTATCATCAGGAATTATGATTTGATCCTTTTTAAAGTTAATATTCTTTTCTATCTTTGGTATCAGATAATCGCGCGCAATAGTTAACTTTTCTTTCGTTTCATATCCTTTTGTATGAATCCTGTACATTCTATCTTTCAAAATAGGATTCACTTTTTTCTCGTCGTTATAACTAAATATGAATAATACTTTGCTCAAATCAAAATCTATGTTTGAGAAGTATTTATCATGAAATTGTGAATTTTGCGTGGTATCTGTCAGATGTGTCAATATACCAGTGATTTCTTCTCCTTTTGGTGTATCGGATATTTTGTCTAATTCATCAAAATAAATTACAGGATTCATTGTTTTACTTTGAAGTAAAATATCAACAATTTTACCCCAGGTACTTCCCTCATATGTATATGAGTGGCCCTCTAGAAAACTACTGTCTGTTGCACCACCTAAGGCTAGAAATGCAAATGGTCTATTCAAAATTTTACTAATACCCTCTTTAATAAGCGTTGTTTTCCCCGTACCGGGCGGCCCTTTAATTGCAATTGCCGAGCCTACGCAGTCTGGATTAGCAATCCACTGACCAACAAATTGCATTATTTGCATTTTAGCATCATTCAATCCATAAACACATTCATCAAGGGTTTGTTTTGCTTGTTCCATGAAGTCACTGCATTTATCTCTACCATCTTCAATTGCGACGGGTAATGTATTGCATTTACCAAATGGGATACGCATAAATGTATCTACCCATTGTTTAATTTTATAATATTCTCCACTTCCCGGATCCATATAATTTAGAATATTAATCTTCTTTAAAGCAGCTGATTTAAATGCAACTGGAATATCAGAATCTATGAGGGATAACCTATATGGTTTATCAACATTACTGAACTGGTTAACCTCTTTCAGTTTTTGTAATATTTTTCTCTGATTATCAACTGGCATATCCTTAAAATATTTAAAATCATTCATTACATTTTTCTCTCTCAACATTTTTCTTAGTTTACCAACATTTTTATTTTTTTCTTTCTTTAGCTTTTCCTTTTCTTTCTGTTTTTGTTTTCTTTCATTAGCTTTAGACATTTTGTCTAACTGGGTCATCATAGCTTTTTTACCTTTGCCCTTCTTCAACTTGATCAATTCGCGCATTTCTTCAAGTGTTTCTATATATTCCTTTTCTTCATCTGTAAATGGTTTAATATACTTTGCATGAATCAGTTTCCATTTTCGCTGTTCAAGTTCATCATCCTCTAGTTTCACATCATAGCGATTTCTGGTACATACCTTTGTGATTACAGCTGGATACTCTTGATCCCAATCTCTCGCTTTTACGAGTACTTTCTCTTTCACTTTAAACTTTTGTATTTTACTTTTTTTATCAGTTTCCTTTTTACTTTTAGTCTTTTTATCATTTTCTATTTTTGTTATTTCCTTATCCATTTTTCTCATCATTCTATCTAAATTTTTTTCAAACTCATCCTCTTCATCAACTTCTTCGTTTTCATCTTCCTCTCCTTCTTCATTTTCATCTTCCTCCCCTTCTTCATCTTCTTCATCTTCTTCATCTTCTTCTTCATCTTCATCTTCATCTTCTTCTTCATCATAATCTTCCAAATATTCACCGTTTCTATTTACATCTCCTACTGTAAATATAATATTGAATTTCATGTTATTGGATAACATATCGCGAATTTCATCTTCATCATAATCTTCTTCATCTTCTTCTTCTATAAGTATAGTTTCATCAATTTCATCATCTGAGCTTTCTTCTTCGCTTTCTTCAACCTCTTCTTCCTCTGTTTTATTTTTAATATCACTAGCTTTTGCCTTTTGCCTTTTCTTCTTCGACGTCTTCTTATTTGCGGACTCTTTAGCATCGCTTTTAGACGCTTTTTTGGATTTACCCTTTCTATCTATCATTGCATCTATCTTTTCGAGTTGACGTATTCGTTCTTGTCCCGCTTGTGATGGAAATATTTTCTGGATGAATTTTTGAAGTTCACGCGGATTCATATCTTCAACACTTTCTTCAATATCGTCTTCTCCATCAGAATGGTGTTCGGCAGGCAACCAATCACTATCACTATCAGAATCTTTATGGACTTTGTAATTTTTATTTTTCTTGCGGCGACCTCTTCTTTTTTTAGGCGTTTTAATCTTAGGATCCTTGTCTTCTTGTTTAGATGGCATGGTTTATGAGATATAAAGATATATTTTAATATTTTCTTATATCAATTTATTTTTTTTTAAACTTTTGATTCAAAAACTAAAGATAATTAATTAAATTGAAAACAATCTAAATATTCTACTAGTAATATAAAGATGACTGATACAAGAATGAATCCATCAAGAATCATAGGATTACAATTTAGTTTATTGTCGCCTGAAGAAATAAGAAGAGGTTCTGTTGCTAACATTGTTACAAGAGATACATATGTTAATAATAAACCTGTAATAGGCGGTCTATTTGACCCTCGAATGGGCGTCCTTGATCCGGGACTAATCTGTCCAACAGACGGATTAAATTACATGAAAACTCCTGGTTATTTCGGTCATATTGAATTAGCAAGACCAGTATTTTATATTCAATACTTAAATACTATTCTTAAAATCTTACGTTGCGTTTGCATTAAATGTAGTAAGTTGCTGATTTCAAAAAGTAAACACAAGCATATTCTTAAAACAAAAAATGCACGTGATAGATGGCTTTATGTGTTTCCAATTGCAAGCAAGGTAATGCGTTGCGGCGATGATACTTGCGATGGCTGTGGATGTAAACAGCCGAAAAAAATACAAAAGGAAGGTCTGGCGACAATTATAGCAGAATGGGCAAATATTGATGGAATTGCCGATGATGAAGGCAATATTAAGGAGAAACTAACAATGCGATTAACTCCGGAAATAGTTCTTAAGATTTTCAGAAGAATATCAGATGAAGATGTTACATTTATGGGATTTAGCCCAACATTTTCTAGACCTGACTGGATGGTTTGTCAAGTTTTAGCAGTACCGCCCCCTGCGATAAGGCCGTCTGTAAAACATGATGCTCAACAAAGAAGCGAAGATGATATTTCGCATATTATTGTGAATATTATTAAAGCAAATAAAACTCTTCAAGATAAGCTTCAGCAAAATTCTACATCAAAAGTGATTGATGACTGGCATACGGTGTTGCAGTATTATTGTGCTACAATGATTGATAATAGGATTCCTGGAGTGGCATCCGTCGCGCAACGATCTGGTCGTGCATTGAAATCTGTCAAGGAACGTTTGGTAGGGAAAACGGGTAGAGTAAGAGGAAATCTTATGGGAAAGCGAGTAGATTTTAGTGCCAGATCTGTTATTACCCCTGATCCAAATATTGGAATTGGTCAATTGGGTGTTCCAAAGAAAATTGCTATGAATATAACATTTCCAGTAACTGTCAATAAAAGAAATAGAGATTTCCTTACTAAACTCATCTTAAATGGTCCGGATAATTATCCCGGTGCAAAAATTTTAGAGCGAAAATCGGGCGATTCAATCTCACTTAGATACACTGACAGAGAAAACATAGACCTTTTGAATGGCGATATCGTTCACAGACACCTTATGGATGGAGATCCAGTTTTGTTTAACAGGCAGCCCACACTTCATCGAATGTCAATGATGTGTCATATTGTAAAAGTACTACATGTTGGTTCTACATTTCGTCTTAATGTAGCCGCCACAAAACCATATAATGCTGACTTCGACGGGGATGAGATGAATTTACACGGGCCACAAGATGATGAGAGTGCTGCGGAATTACGTCTTTTGGCAGCTCTGCCCAGACAAATTATTAGCCCTGCCAATAATAAATCTATTGTTGGTATCTTTCAGGATTCACTGTTAGGAAGTTTCAGATTGACACGACCAGATATTAAATTTGATATGCGCACAGCAATGAATCTTCTAATGAGTGTTAGAGATGTGGATCCCAAACTGTTTAAAAATCCTAAAAAATCAATCAATTCGTTTAATTTGTTATCTGAAATATTACCTCCTCTTAGTGCAAAATTTAAAAATGGACAGGATGGCGATGGAACTACAAATGTAGTTAATATCAGAGCTGGTAATTATAAGCATGGACAGCTTGATAAAGATGCATTGGGATCTGGCTCAAAAGGATTGATTCAATCTATATTTAATGATTTTGGATTTCAAGCATCGGCTGATTTCATTGATAATTTACAAAATATAGTAAATGACTACATGAAAAGCAGTTCTTATAGTGTAGGAATCAGTGATTTAATTGCCAATGACGAAACAAATAAAAAGATCGCGGATACTATTCTTACAAAAAAGAAAGTAGTTGCTGATTTAATTAATGAAACGCATATTGGTGCTTTTGAAAATAATACAGGTAAAAGCAATGAGCTCGAGTTTGAAACCAGGGTAAATGCACAGCTTACAGCAGCTCTTAATGAAGCTGGTAAAATTGGAAGGAAGAGTTTATCAAAAGATAATCGCTTTGTTATTATGGTTGGATCAGGTAGTAAGGGTAAAAATCTTAATATTGCTCAGATGATATCTTGTTTGGGTCAGCAGAATGTGGATGGTAAACGCATTCCATATGGGTTTGATAATCGAACCCTTCCGCATTATAAAAAATTCGACGATTCTCCTGAAGCACGTGGATTTGTGGAAAGTTCATTTATTCAAGGATTAACGCCTGAAGAATTATTCTTCCATGCAATGGGTGGACGCGTTGGTTTGATTGACACGGCTGTTAAGACTTCGCAGACAGGATATATACAAAGAAGGCTCATTAAGGCATTGGAAGATCTTAAATTTGCATATGATGGAACAGTTAGAAATAATAAAAATAAGATTATTCAGTTTAGATATGGCGATGATAATATAGATACTACAAAGGTTGAAAATATATCATTGCCACTAACAAGTATGTCAGTAGAAGATATATATAGTCATTATCAAATACCTTCCGATGATATATCTGATGAAGTTATAACAGCAAACTACACTAAATCAACTATAAAACGATTAAATAAACAACAGCAAGAATTAAAGAAACAAAGTGAGCAGATAATCGATTATATGCTTGATATTAGATCCCTTCTCGTACAATATGTATTTAGACATAATGCGGGATCAACTATCCATATTCCTGTAAATTTCAAACGTATAATTAATAATATTGCAAATCAACTCAATTATCAAAATAATTCAATGGTTAATATTACGCCATTAGAAACATATAGACTTGTATTGGACAATTTTAAATCGTTGGAATCGCTGCATTTTGGCGCGCCAACTGAGTTATTTAAAGCAGCATATTTGTATTATATGTCGCCTAGACAATTGTTAGCAATTCACAGATTTAATAGAAAGGGTCTGGAACTGCTTTGCGCTAAGATTAATTCTGAGTATAAAAATGCTCTTTGTAATCCAGGAGAAATGGTTGGTATGATTGCTGCACAGAGTATTGGTGAGCCTACGACACAAATGACCCTTAATACATTTCACTTTGCTGGTGTAGCTTCTAAGTCTAATGTGACAAGGGGTGTACCTAGGATTGAAGAAATCCTATCACTATCTGAAAATCCCAAACAACCTTCCACTACCGTCTACCTTAAAGAGGAGGAGGAAACAGATAGAGTTAGAGCACAAGAACTTAGATATACTCTTGAATATACTAGTTTGAAAGATATTACATCTTCGGTAAGCATTTGCTTTGATCCAGATGATATGCAAACTCTAATTGATGAAGACAAGCCGCTCATGGAAGAGTACGCGGCATTTTCGTCAATGATTCAAGAATGTAGTGGTGCCGAAGATACCGAAGAAGGCAATGAAAAGTCAAAATGGATATTGCGGTTTATTATGGACCAGGAGGCAATGCTTGATAAAAATATTAATATGGATGATGTCCACTTTGCTTTAGAACATAGTTTTAAAGGTGAAATATCTTGTATTTATTCAGATTTCAATGCGGACAAATTAGTTATGAGAGCACGTCTTGATAAATCTCTAACAAATAGCAAAAAGAAATCACTGGATCAATCTGATGAAATTTATAAACTTAAAAATCTTCAACATAATCTTTTGAATAATATTATTCTAAGAGGCATCAAAAAGATTCCTAAGGTTTTGCTTAGAAAGTCGGTTAATCAATTGAAATTTGTCGATGGTAATTATGAGAAGGAAGATACGTGGGTACTTGATACTGTGGGAAGTAATCTACCTGATATCTTAACTCTGCAAGATGTGAATGTTAATAAAGCATCAAGTAATGATATTCAAGAAGTATATAGAACGCTAGGAATAGAGGCGGCGAGAGCATGTATTTTGAAAGAAGTTCATGAGGCATTTGATGAGAGTTATATTAATTATCACCACATATCATTGCTTTGCGATAGAATGACGGCAACTAAAAAAATGGTATCCGTATTTAGACATGGTATTAATAATGATGATATTGGTCCTATAGCTAAGGCTTCATTTGAAGAGACACCTGAAATGTTCCTAAGGGCTGCCCGACACGCTGAATTGGATATAATGACGGGAATTTCAGCAAATGTTATGTGTGGTCAAGAGGGCTATTTTGGTACAGGATTCTTTCAGGTTATGCTTGACATTAATGAGTTAGGAAAACTTGCAGGAAGCAAAGAATTAGAAACGGAGAAAGATATTGATGATATGTTGGCAGTTGAAGATACTACCGGTCCTTGCTCTACACAAAACATTGCAATTAGTAATAATACTGATCTAATCCATGCTACAGATATGGGAGATGTAGATGATGAATATGATCCAGGATTTTAAAAAAGACTTAAACACTTCTTTGATATATACTTTAATATGAACATATTGAAATACATATCAAATACCGTTACTAATAAGTATAGAGATCCCGCAAGTAGAACATCCACGTTTACATTTGGGGGCTATTTTGTATATCTGCCCTTGACAGAAGATTCTAATAAATTTGAAAAATTAAAGGAAGGTGTTCTAGAAAACTCCTTTATGGATGAAGGTCAAAAAACATATAATTTTTCATTGTTTTCAAAAATGCAGGCAGTTTATTGGGGTATGAAGAAATTTGTTAAAATATGGAGATGGAATAGATCAAAACCCGCATCTGTTGAGATTGATTTATACATGAATGCATTGAAAACTTTTCCCGATTCTCAAAAGGCAAAGATTCTTCATCACGGGATGATTTATGAATTCAGATTAACCGATATTGCTAATATATGGATCAAATCTTTAACTCAGAGCGTTACCTTTTCTCCACAACCAGTAATGCCAAAGAATCCTTATTTAAATATGTCTTTTAATAAAGGCCATTTATTTCATTTCTATATGTGTATGAAAGATAATGCAAAGTTTAGTATTCCAGTTATCATTCAAAAATTTATAGATTGTTCAATGGATTTGAAACTTTTTAGAGTACAGGCTTATACAGATCTTGTACATGAAGCGATTGAAAATCATATATCTAGTTCACCATTTGATATTTTATTTTTAGATTGTGTTAATATGCTAGCATGTCATAAAAGAAAACTTAGAGGACGAAGGTTATCTTTAGATTTAACAGATAGTAAGAAAAGAGATGCCGTAAAACAATTAAAACCTATTTTAAAACTACATTTATATTCTACAATGTCTTGTAATCCAGCTATAAGAGCTCTCAACAAATACACTGTTATTGATAAGTTGGAAAAGTTTTTTACAAATAAACCAACATTTGGAAGAAGAATAGTAAGAGTTTCAAGAAGAACAGTTGAGCTTTCTCCTCCCTTATTTGTATTTCGCGCTGGTTCATCTAATTCTGATGATAATGAGGTTTTAGATGATTCAGAGATTGATGATGTTGAAACTGATTTGGAGGAAGAATTACAGGAAGACCCTGCTAGTGGGGCAGCTGCTGGCTTTTCAAATGAGATTCGTAGTACCATCAATGATGAATTTATGGATGATGAAGAATATTAATATTCATAATTGTAAGAGATTATATTAAATATTTCTTACAATTTACCTGCGTCTGCGAGATCTGCTGCGTTTACGCTTGCGTGATCGGCTCTTTCTCTTTCTTCTACGAGTTCGCGTTTTTCTTCTACGAGTACGAGTCTTTCTCTTGCGAGAACGGGACTTACGCTTACATTTAACATAATGACCGTGCTTTATGATGCGTCCAGAACGGCTACGTTTTTGTCCCTTCAAGCATTTTTTACCGCCGCGAAGAGCTTTTCTTTTTTTAAGCATAGATTTTGCTTTGCGTGCAATTCGTTTATAAGTACTTTGTTTCATGGTAGGACGTGAACGACCTTTATATGAAGAGCGTCTTTTCCCCCACTGTCTTGCTCGCACATAGGCTGCGTATAAACCTTTTTTATTAATTTTGCACGTGCCTTTGGCGCATACAGGGAAGGTTTTCTTTGGTCCTAAAAAACATTTTTTTCCACATTTTCTTTTCATAACAGTTCTTGCGCGACCTTTTGGTGAAATTTTAGACCATCCGGCCCATGGTACGGCTTTACGGCTTCGTCTTCTTCGTGTTTTCCTAGGCATTATATATTACCTAAATATTATTTATATAAAACAAGGTAAACATTTACAACGCGCGGGTCTTTTATTAAAATTATTCCATTGTTCAATGGTATAATTATTGCTCATCGATAAATTACATCTCGCACAGATCGGTTTTAAATTACTTACATCTAATTTTCCTCCCTTGCTTTCTGGCTTATCGTGTCCTACATGAAAATCAAACACATTTATTTCATTTTCACACCAGTTAACATAACATTTATGTTCATAACATTTCCCGAATGTTTGCAACCATGTTTGTTCTCTTAAAGCTTTAGGTATAGTTTCTTTTCTATATTTCTTATTCTTCTTCTTACTGGCTTTTCTAGGCATTTATATAATTTAAACTTCTTTCTTTAATATATATGCCTAAATGTATAAATAAAGTAGTAGTATTTGATTTAGATGATACCATTGGACATTTTGAACAACTATCTATGTTTTTAAATGGATTACAGCTTATTGTTGATAAAAATATAAGTGACAAATACTTATATAAACTAATTGATTTATGGCCACAATTTTTACGTCCAGGTATTATAGATTTACTGGAGTCAATCGCAAAAATTAAGAAACGTAACAAGTGCGTAAAGGTTGTAATTTACACAAATAATATGGGACCTAGATCATGGACACTTATTATAAAACGTTACTTAGAAAGAAAAATTAATTCCAATATTTTTGACAAGGTAATTACTGCATATAGGCCTCATAAAAAACATAATTGTAGAACAACGCATAGTAAAACCTATGAAGATTTAATAAGATGTACTGGATATAATAAAAACACTGAATTTATGTTTTTAGATGACCAATACCATATTGGAATGAAACATCCAAAGATTAAATATTTACATTTACATCCATATACGTATAGTATCCCATTCCATAAAATGATTGACAGTTTTATGGATTCAAAACATGGAAAAATCATTAAAAAAAAGTATAGATCTAGATTTCGAGAATATATGTATAAGTATTTAACTTCTGGAACTGGATACAATAAATACAATCTAAAAAAAGGTAAAATTAGTAAAAAAGATGTTGAACAAATGAGATTTATTAGAAAAAATATAAAACAATTTCTTAATATCCATGATACTAGACATAAAAAGAAACGAAAAAAGAGAAATAAAACTAGAAAAGAGTATTAATCATTTTTTAATAGCGCCCCTGCTTTAGATATTACCTGTGTTTTAATTTTACTAACAGGATTCAAGTACTGAAATAAAGATGTCTGAATCAATATGGCGATACCGGCTGAGAACGCAATTTTTCGATGTAAATCTGTACACACTGTTTTTTTCTGCGCATATGGGTGGAAAAAGTATATTAAGGCCACTGCTATGACTAAACTGAAAACCGATTCAACAATATGTAAATAACTAGGCGCCTGTTTCCATACTCCTAAAACAACGACAACATATAATATAAATGCTATCCATTTTAACCCTGTATATGTTTTTTCAATGACTTTCATATATAGTATTACTTTCTACTTTATTTTTGATTTGATTATACCATCACCATAACACGCAGTGCAATCTACCCAATTGCTTTTATTTACATTTTCGCATAGATAACAAGTTTTATTACAGTTATTGCAACTTGTACATATAAATTCGGATTCCCTAGCCTGCCATCCGGTACCTTTACACTTTAAACAAACTGTATTTTCCTTTGAATTAAAGGGCATCTTATTATTATTATACTAAATAATAAGATAATTACTTATTGCTCTAAACTAGCAACTACTGTGTTTTCAGCAGTTCCATTCATAGAATTATAAATTGATAATGTCCGCGCACTTGAATCAGTGGCATCTACAAACTTAGGCATCCATTTATATGGCATAACAAGTGATAAATGTTCAATTTCGGCTTCACCTACTGTAAGGTTATTATCATATATCATATATTCTTCTTTTCCAAAACAATCATAAAAAATTTCATCGTAATACATTTGTTCTGCTTCTTTCAAATTATCTATCTTATATTTTTTAGCAGCGAATTCTTGAATTATCTGAAACCATGATCTAGTTGATTTGCTAACGCCATCACTAAAGGCTTCTTTTGTCCTCCATAACACCTTTTCCGGTAGTATTTTCATATCTTCAAATGCTTTTCTAAGAATATATTTTTCACATAGATCGTTATGTCCATGATCTCTAATTACATCGGGTATAGATAGGTAGCTTTGTATGAAGTTTTTATCAAGAAATGGAGTTCTAGCCTCTAAACCGTGCGAAGATATAGATCTATCTGATCGTAACACATCAAATAAATGAATATCTTTTAGTAGTCGTTTACACTCTTTGTCAAAATCTAAAGGAGTAGGCGCCGCATGGAAATAAAGATATCCTCCACATACTTCATCGCTACCGTCGCCATTAAAAATAACTTTGGCATTACTACACATTTTAATATGTTTGCAAATTAGCCAGTTGCCTACACTTGCTCTTATTGTTGTTGTATCATTTGATTCGATGGTCTTGATAACGGTTGGAATAGCATCTAAAAAATCTTTTTCACTAAGCTTTATTTCATGATGCGTGGATCCAATATGTTCAGCTACAATTTTAGCATACTTAAGATCTTCAGACCCCTCGAGTCCTATACTCCATGTATGTAAATTTTTAGGCCTCCATCCGTAAGTATTAACTAATTCGTGCGATACAAGTGCTGAAATTAAACTACTATCTAATCCACCAGAAAGCAAACAGGCTACATCTCTATCCGTATTTGCTACGCGCTTGTTTACGGCATTGATTAAAGCGTTTCTTACTAATGGAAATGCAAGACTGAATTCACCAATATTTGGATTTTGAACAATATTTAACGAATGATACGGTTTAAGTAAACTAGTCAATACTGTTGAATCTTTAAAGTTTGTATAAACCGCTTTTTCTGGATACAGTTGTGTTTTTAAATAATGACCCGGTGGAAAAGGCCTAGGTTGTAGTTTGGTAATACCCATTCCCAATTTTAATTCAGAGGCAACAACAATAGGCGTGAACACATTAAGATCTTGAAACCAAATAAAAAGCGGACGAACACCCATAGGGTCCCTTGCTATTATAACTTCTTTAGTTTCTTCGTCAATTAATGTAAATGCAAAAACGCCATCTAATACTTGTAACGTGTATTCAATGCCAAATTTTTTATATATGTCAATTATTATCTCACAATCAGATCCAGTTTCGCATTTTACATTAGCCTTTTTAGCTAGTTCTTCCCAGTTATAAATTTCTCCATTACAAATTAAAATACAACCGTTTTTACGAATAGGCTGCATGGAATTCGGCTTTTGATATCCATTAATTGCCAGTCTATGAAACCCCAAATAATGGCTGTGTCCATCAATTGTTGTTTTGAGGAATACAGATTCTTCAGGACCTCTCTCCGAATATTTTAAAAATTGGGTTTCTATTAGTTTTGGATTTATACATGAGAAATCATTATAGCGAAGGACAGAGAGTATACCACACATATATCATATATAATACCACTTTCCTTTAGGTAATTTGATTAGAAAAATATCTAGTGTTATAATAAATGGACGGAGTAGTAAATGGTGTATTTTATTGTAATCAAAAGAGAACGCAGGAGCTAAGTGATCGGATGTATTCAAGAAATCTAAGTTCTGCACCAGTAAAAATGCAGTACAGCATTAGATCAGTGCCTACAAGATACGTGCAAATGCCAATACTGGATTGTCATAAGCCAGCCACTGTACCTTGTCAACAGAAACCAATTTATAACACCGATACAATGTTTATGCCTAGTAATACGCTACCATTTAACGGTTACCAGGCAAATGTAGATGTCGAAACAAAATTGCATAACACAATTTTCCCTCTTCAAGCTTGTCCTCAAGCCAAATATATCCCTGGAACAAACAGCGACATGTTTAATAGTAATTATTTAACAACCGCAACCAAACCAGTTTATATGACAAATCAGCTATTATTTAATCAACAAAAGTTTAACCCTTTTAATCCTAATATGTGTAACACGGGGCATAAATTATTCAATAATCATACTCGTGTACAAATTCGCGATTTATAAACTTATTTTAAAATCAGAAAAGACATTCCATTTAAAGCATCCTCTTACATACAAAATTAAAAAAGCAATTGTAAAATAAATCGTAGCCACGCCTAAAGTATACCAATATCTTGTAGTAGGTGTTATTTCATCACCTCCTAAAAGAATGTACGGATCTATAATATTCATATCATTTTTACATAATTTATACTCTACAATTGTAAGAAAACACCCATCTAAATACATGAAAAGGAAAAATGCTGCTAATAATGGCACAACAGCTAATAACGCAAATGGTTTTGGTAAAAACATAAAATATATCATATGATACCACGGTGTATGGAAATGGAGAGATTTTAAAAGAAAACCCAGTGTTTCATCGGGCAATCCACTTTTTCTCAAATTATTAATACAATCATTAACTAATATTTTCCTAACAACTTTATTTCTAGGAATATCCATAAGTTATAATTATATTAGCATTTTAGTAATGATACGTAAATATAAACTATTTTTCTTATTAAAATAATATAATGACTATAGATCCCTCTAAAAATAAAACAAAAATTATAAATAAAAGTAAAGAGGTTCAAACAGAAACACCTGATAAAAATGCTATATTTAAAAACGTTCCTGTTTTATGGAAAAGTATAAAATTAAACTGGATGTTTTGGCTAACTTGTTTAATATCAATATTTTTATTAACCTATTTTAACAATGAAAATAAATCTTATGTAAATGGATACATCACTTTTATAATTGCAATGTTAGTAGGATGGTATATTCATTATTTATCACACGCTTATGATTTATTACAAATTTATAAAAATAGCGACGGTAAGATTATTAACTATTTAAAATCTAATCCTATACTTAATAAAATAGTTGAAACTACGATCTATTATACCTGCGATTTCCATGATAAAATACATCATGATACAAATGTGAATAGACAACCTTTAAACTGGACGATGGAATTTATACAAAACTTATTAATGGAAGGAGGATTTTTAATTTTATTTGCTCATTGGTGTAATTTTTCTATAAAATTTTCGAATTATGATTTTAAATTTAATAGAGCGGTTTTATTATTATGGGGATTATTATATGCAACCGTGCATAATATAAATTATATAATACTAGGATGCGATCAACATACAAAACATCATATTGATCCTAAAACTAATTATGGTATTGATGCACTTGATATTTTATTTGACACAAAATATGATATTAATAATATTGAAAGTCTTAACCATGGAACAATTAATGTTATTATTATTACGTTAATAATAATGTATTTTAAAATTTATATGTAGTAATGGACACTTCTGCAAATATGTACGATTTACAGTATTTAACAAATCCAAATTTTATGATGAGATTATCCGATAATTATAAATCTAAAATCTCTCCAGCTGATTTAAAATTTTACAAAAAACGAATTTTCTCTTTAACAAAAGACTATCTTAAAGGGAAGAAGAGAGATAAAACTCTAGATAAAATTTGGGAAGAGTATGCTTTAGCATGTATAGAACATTTCAAATTTGTAGATAAGGCCGAAATTATACAAGAAGATTATAAGAATTTTAGTAATAAAAAAAAGAAAACGCAAATAGATAAGGACGCAGTTAAAAATAGTAATGAATTAATGATGAATAAGAAAACGCCACCGGCTCCGCGTATCACTGATCATATTAAAATTAAAACTACTAGAATTAAAACCAATAAGAAACTTGTTATACCAAAACAAAGAAAACTAAATATTAAAACAGATAAATTCAAAAATAAGATATAATATCACCTATATATAATTATGCCTGCATCAAAGACACAAAAACATCATAAAGAACAACACGCGCATAAAACTCTTAAGAAACATCATAAACTCAAGCCAGTTAAGTGCGCACCAAAGAATAAAAAAGATAAACTTTCTTTTACTTGTTATACAGCTTCGGCATTAGATAATCTTAAAACTGCATGGAATGTACGTCATCCAGATCAACCTATTAAATCTAATTCTCCTAGAGAAATTTGGGAACAATTATCGTATAATCTACAAGATACATGTTCCAGCGAAGCTTGTTGGTTAAAACAACAATGTCTTAAAAATGATCTTGATAAGTCAATGTGGGGTAAACATTTTGCGCCTTATAGTCCTGCTAAATGGAAAGATAATCCACGTGAGTGGCTAACAACGGTCGAAATTCAAAAAGTAATGGCGCAGTGGGAGAAAGCGTATAAACATTTTGAATTTTTAGGACCATCGCCGATTGATTATGATGAACATCTTGTATTTGGAGAATGTGTGTGGGAAGAATTATGTAAATTTTCGTTAGCTCAAATGAAAAGAAGGGGTAAAACAAAGCTAGGAGTCATTTTTAATTTGGATAAACATAATCAATCTGGTTCTCATTGGGTAGCCGTATTTATTGATATGAAAAAACATAAAATATTCTATTTTGATAGTTATGGTGATGATATTCCTCCTAGAATCTTAAAATTTTGTAATTTTGTTAAAAAACAAGCCGAAAATTTTGGCGAAGAATATGAAATTATTATTAGTAAAAAGAGGCATCAATACAGTGATAGCGAATGTGGAATGTATTCTATGTACTTTGTAATACAGTTGTTACAAGGAACTCCTCATGCTACATTTGAAAAGGTTCGAGTACCGGACTCTTTAATGTTAAAACTACGAAAAGAATATTTTAATTCTAAATAAAATACATAAAATTAACTTTGAATGTATTTTATATTATGTCTATAGCTTCTGAAGACAACATTGAGTTATTACGGAATCTGCTTAAAAATCATCCACTGCTTATTTCCAACCCTAGAGAATTTCATTTCGTTTTTAAAAAAGAATTGGAGAGATTACATACCAATCGATTTCATTATAAAAGCAACTTAATGGCTATGAATAAAGAGTTATTAAAGACCTTTACGGATATAAAGGCAGAAATGATGACAGAGCATCAAGAAGTTAGAAAACAAGCAGTGCAACGACAACAAAAGCCGCGTGAGGTACATCCAAATGATAACGAAAATGTTAGTTTGAAAATTTTTGAAAAATCATTAGAGGAAAAACAAAGAGATTTTGATAATTTAATGAACAAAGAAAAACCTAAAGAAATAGATTTTACTGATAAAACCAGCGAGTCCTCATTTTCACAAAATGATTATGATTTTAATATGTCGCAAAGAGAAGCGGAATTAGCTAAAATCATGCAAGGACAACAAAAAAATAAAAATGTAGAGGCCTGGTTAAAAGGTAAAACAAGTACAAAACCTGATAATATCAATATCAAAATAGATCATGGTTCAAATGTTAAAATAGATACCCTTTCTTTAAATAGAGAAAAGCGTGTTCGTTTTAAAGAAAATAACCCAAAGCAAGAAGAAACAGGGACCGATTTTTTTAGTAAATTAAAACTAAAAGAAACAGAAAAGCAAGACAATATAACACCCTTATTAAGTCAAATTTTAGATAATCAAACTATGATTTTACAGTTTCTGAAAACAATTTCTAAGCGGCTTGAAGAAAAGGATTAAACCTTTGTTTTCTTAAGTCTCCCTGATTTTCGATCTATTCTTAGATAAGCAACTAATACTGGATCGCCTCCTACTCTTTGTGCTCTTTTATAACTTTGCAAATCATATAATTCGCCCTCAGGTGCTTTTTTGGCCGGAAGCTTAGTATTAAATCGTTTAAGAGCATATTTTATACCTCCCAATGTAACAATTTCGGCTTCCCATTGTATTTTTTTTAGATTACGTCTTTCTTGTACATCATAATCAACTTCCGTAGTTAAAGCAGGTGTTGTAGTAAATCTAGATGATGGTACAGAACCAAATGATAAACATACAACATTCTCTGAGTCATTTGCATGTAACGAACAATCAATAGATGACCCTTTAATAGCAGATAGAATTTGTTTATTAATAGCTTCTTTAATATTTGAGACCTCGAATAAATGTTGATCACTGGTCAGAGGAATTTGTCTGTTTATTTTACTAACATCCTTTTCAAGCAAATCTTTTGAAGCAAGTCCGCCGGCGCTTTCAGGTATTAATTGTTCTTCTGTGAATTTCATTAAATACATAAAAACTTTTACATTTCTTTCTTCCTCTTCCAATTTATTATGACTACAAATACGTCTAGCTCTACCTATAACCTGTTCAACTCTTACCGGATGCCAATATGGTTCCATAATGTGTACCATCCTAGTATTTTTTAATGTGATTCCCTCAGCACCACTACTAGTAATCATAAATACACTAATTATTTCACCATGATTGTTATTTGGTGCTTTGGTAAGTAAATAATCCCGTATAGCACCGGGTATCTTATCCCACGTCCCATTGTAAATGTTACGCAAAATCTCCTTTTCTTCTACAGTTTCAGTTCCCGTGAATAAAGCATATTTGGGTAAATCTAATTTTTCTTCTGGTATATCTAATTTCCATATTCCCCCTTCTTTCTTTAATTTAAATTGTGTATAACCATTAGCTTCTAATACAATAGAAAAAATCCCTATACCTTCGAGTGTTCTAAACTGTGAATAAATCAAATGTAATTTTGTTTCATTATTTGTAATATTCTTAAGCATCTCAAAAAATTTCGGACTATACACTTTTAATTGTGCCGGTATCAAAAATTCACTTGATCTCGCTTCCAGTTCTTCTAAAGCGTTTTTAATTCTAGCGCCATATGACCGATCGATTGACTCTTCAGATACTGATTCAAGGGCGCTCTCATCATCCGCTTCAAAACGACCATCGACATTTGCTATTTTTTCTTGTATTGAAACTGCATCAATATCATCTTCATCAAGAGTGTCAGATAATATAGCAGTTTTTAATTCCTGCCCCTCTTGTTTCATAGGCCGTATAATAGCACGCGGAAATACAAAATTACAAAATGCTCTGCTAAAAATACGGTATGTTGATACTGTATCAGCATAAACACCTCCATCCTTAGCTCTCCTCCTTTTTTGTGCATTTCTTTTTTCAAGCACCCTCTCATTTTTTCTAGCTTCTTCATATAATCCAAATTGGTAATCAGACATGGAACAATCTACAACTCTGAAATCCTCTTCAATATTAAATGTCGGCATTAATTCCTCCTGTGCACTTCTAAAATATGAGGTTAATCCCAATATACGTCGTTGTAATAAATTTTCATTCTTTATTTCACCTGTTTTGGGATTTACAAACATCGCATTAAATGTATCTAATTTATCTGGCAACGCCTTATAAAGTTTAGCTTGAACGGTAATGGTTTCAATTCCATTTTTTCTAAGCATATCGCGACATATATTTACAAATCCCTCATCGCTTAATGGTACACATCTAAAATCCTCTTCGCCATCTTTACCTGTATTTTCACAAGAAAACCCTTTCTGACAATCTCTCCCCTTTTTTCTTTTATCACACTTATCATTGCCTGTATTTTTTTTGACACCTGAATATGTACCATCCTTATTTACATTTACAAAACCAAAAGGATTTCTAGTAATTTTAATTCTTTTCGAAGCATTATCATATTCTACATAATCATGAAGAGAGAATCTACTGAAAATATTTTCAACCGTTTGTTGATTAACAACATCACTAGTTTGAACATTTACTGTAAATATAAATGTTCTGATATAACCACGTAGCATATTAAACATAACGCCCATTTCATTAGGATAATTTATAATAGGCGTTCCGGTAAGAAATACAATGCGACAATTTCGAGCTGCTAGCAACCATTCATACAACATGTAGGATAATGAAGAAGGTTTACTAAGTTTATTAACAATTCTACTAACAAAATTATGCGCCTCATCTACAATGATTACTTTATCATCGAAAGGATTATTAGTTTTTGATAAAGCTTTTAAATCACCTAAGACTCTATCACTTTTGCGCAAACCATTGTAATTAATAAATATATACTTTGTTTTAATCATTCTATCAATTTGTTCATTTAAAGCAAGTTTATCGGCGGTAGATAATGATTCAAAATTAGAAGGTTTCTTAATATTTACAAGCCA
>JAAHTH010000226.1_pt1 | contig 55171 bp, 53 predicted proteins | sample 6116091 | NCBI WGS metagenome assembly JAAHTH01 (sample SAMN13939990, study PRJNA603662) | sponge metagenome | isolation source: marine sponge | host: Mycale hentscheli | place: New Zealand | collected 2006 | reverse complement strand
CTCCCCCCTACTTGGACTCCCCCCCCTGAATCAACACCACTCATATTTAAAAATTGTATATATTCTAATCCCATTGATTCTTCAAATCCTTTACCATATGTAATTCCTGAACTAGGGACACCGCAAACAATAGCATTTTCTGATTTTATAGAATCAATTAAATTTGTATTATTCTTTTCAATCTGGATTTTTAGATTTTTACCAATTTGTGTTCTAAAATTTTCCACGGATAAATTATTAATAATCGTATTTGGGCGTAAAAAATAAAGATGTTCAAAAACACAAGTTTTAACATTAGTTTTTACAATTTTCAAAATGGTTTCAATTACTAATGTCTTATTGTCAATTCTTAATATCTCTCCAGCTCCTACATCTGATATATTTTTTGTGTCTTTAAATGCAACCGATTCTGATGCAATGCGAATTTGATCTTCTTCTTGTTTAATCGTTAATGGTTTTAAGCCATGACGATCACGAAAGATCCATAAAGAATCAGTAGTTTGTATCAATAAACAGCAAGCTCCGGGAATAATATTCATGAGAGATGTTAAAATATCAATCCAGATTTGATTAATAGCATTTTTATTAGATAAAACCTTACGCTTCTTATTTGCTAAAAATGCTAGGTGCTCTATTAAATCTCTTAATAGAACAGTATCCGATTGTATGGGTTCATTTACTTTAAATTGCTTATATAATTTCATTATTTCATTGAAAACTTTCATGGGAATATTACCATTATGTGCAATACTATATGTTCCAAGAATAGATGAATTACAAGTAATTGGTTGACATATATTAATAAATGAACTCTCATTTTCATCACGCTTAAGACCAGAGGTTGAATATCTTACATGTCCAAGCCACGATTTTGATGAACAATATTTTAACCCAATGATTGGAGTTACAAGACCTATTTTTTTTACAACATTTATTTTTTCATTTTCAACAAATGATATTCCGAAAGATTCCCGACCTCTATGTTGTAAATTTTCTAATCCATACATAATATCTTCACTATATATCTCATGTTTTGATATAACAGAATATAACCCACACTCTGTAAAGACCATTATACTAATATGTAATAAATCTTTATATATTAAAGATTTTAAAATTATTAATGATAATTAGAATAGTATATTAGTATGTTTTATGCATTAAGACAATATCATATGTTTCCTCATTTATATGTATACAATAATAAATTAACGCGATTTAATTTCATGTTATTTTTATTTTTTTGTCTTGTTAAAAATTCAATATTTGAATTCAAAAATTATATTCAAAAATTATTTAGAAATATTATATCAAGTTATAATAAATGTATTTATGGATAGTCGTTACTGGAGGAGCATTTGCATTTTTTGCAGCTATGGGGATAGGTGCAAATGATGTAGCAAATGCATATGCAACATCAGTCGGGTCAAAAGCATTGACTATGAAACAAGCCGTTATTTGCGCAACGATTTTTGAAACCAGCGGTGCATTGTTAATGGGTTCACACGTTTCTGAAACTATTCGTAAAGGAATTGCGGATTATAGATGTTTTGAGTCTCAGCCAGAACTGTTAATGTATGGCTGCATGTGGGTTGTATTTTCTGTAGGATTGTGGTTATTCCTAGCTTCGTTTTTAGAAATGCCGGTTTCTACAACACATTCTTGTGTTGGTGGTATGATCGGAATGGCATGGACATTGGGTGGGTCAGATTGTGTAATATGGTATAAGCCATTAGAAACGTTCCCATATATGGGAGGTGTAACAGGCATAGTTCTATCATGGATATTTTCACCGGTTCTGTCTTGTGTGATTGCATCCGGTATGTTTTATACTATGAGAGCACTTGTATTAAGACATAATTATGAATCATATAGAATCTATATGTTATATCCTATTCTGGTTGGATCTACGATGACACTTAATGCATTTTTTATTATATATAAAGGCGCAAAGGGAATAGGTTTACATAATACTGATTTAATGGTATCTCTTTCAATTGCATTTGGTGTTGGTTTGGTAAGTGGTTGCGGAATCATTCCATTCATACCAAGATTAAGACGGGCAATAAATGATCGTTACGATAAAAACGAAATAGATGTAGTGCCATATAATGATGAAGAAAATAATATTGATATTCAAATAGTTGAAGATGAAGAGCAAAAACCAGTAGTGGTTGAAAATAATGATAACATAGTTATTGAAAATAAGATATCTGAATTTAATTCTAATGAAAGTGAACTTGACCAAGATGTATTTGATGAAAGGGTAATAGAATTACATAGTAGTGCGGAGAAATTTGACCCTAGAACGGAAGAAACGTTTACATATTTACAGGTCTTTACTGCTATGTGTGATTCATTTAGTCACGGTGCGAATGATGTAGCTAATGCAATTGGACCTTTTGCGGCAATATATACTATATATCAGGTTGGTGACGTTAGGAAAAATTCAGTAATGGATGAAAATGCATATTGGATATTAGCTATTGGAGGTGTAGGTATATCTCTTGGTCTATTATTATATGGTTATAAAATCATTTATGCCATAGGAACAAAATTATGTAAAATTACACCGTCAAGAGGTGTGGCAATTGAATTAAGTTCTGCCATTGTTATTATTACAGGTAGTCGCTTTAAGATTCCACTATCTACAACGCATTGCCAGGTTGGTTCTACAGTTGGTGTTGGTCTACTAGAGGATACCACATCATGCAAAGGTATTAATTGCAAGGTATTCTTAAAAACAATAGTAGGCTGGGTTATTACATGTGTGATAGTAGGATCAACAACATCGGCTTTAATATTACAGGGTCTAAATGCTCCAAACTTAAATGGAACATGTCTTGTTTAAATTCTAATTTAGGGAGCAGAGTTACCATTTGATTGGGTATATAGTATTATCTTAGAAATACCTTATTGTAGTCTATATCTAACTCTTTTATTCGTTCTTCATCTAAGACTACATTTTTTGTTTTCAAAAACTGAATAAATGATTCTACATCAATGTCTTTCATGCCTCTGGAATATTCTTTACAAATATCATATCCATTATCAATATCCCACTTTCTTAATTTCAATTGAAATAACTCCATAAATACTGTTTTATTATTATTAATATCACTTATCATTTTTTCATTATTAACTGTTAATCTAGAAATACCCGTATTTATATTTTTAATAGCTAATACCATATGTCCACATGCAAGTCCTACATTTCGCAACATAGTTGAATCAGTCAAATCTCTCTGCATTCTACTCAAACATATAGAACTTCCAATAGTATGAAATAGATTAGATGCTATTTTCAAATTTCCTTCAGCATTTTCAAAATGTATAGGATTAACTTTGTGTGGCATTGCTGAACTACCGACCTCTCCTTCTACAACGCGTAATTTAAGATAATCATTGTGAATATATAACCATATATCTTGACATAAATTGGTTAAAACAATACATAATCGTTCATATATCTGGAAAAGTTTGAAATAGTTTGAATAATCATCAATCTGGGTTGTTGGATAACTTCTATCTAAAGAATATGTATCTTCTAAAAACGATGTAATAAGAAAATCCCAATTCTCTTCAGGAAAACAATAATTAAGTCCTGATAATAATCCATTTGATCCGCCTATTTTTGTTTTATATGTATAGTCTTCAAATATTTCATGTTTTATAGATACAAGTTTGTATAAAAATACTTGTATTTCTTTACTAAATGAAGTAGGAGTTGCTGGTTGACCATGAGTGAATGACAACATTACACTATCACAATTTTCTGATGACAATGTGCAAAGTTTATCTTCTAGATTATCAAATAAATTTCCTAAAACAGTATCATTAAATTCTTTATACATCAGCACCATTGCAGGACTATTAATATCTTGAGATGTAAGTCCAAAATGCACCCATCTTTTTTCATTTTGCGTAACATTTTCTTTAATAAATTCCACAATAGATTGGACATCATGATTAACCTTTCCCTCAATATTTTTGATTCTTTCAAAATCATTATCGGAAAAATTATTTTTTATTTTGTCAAAGAGAGATAAATCGCAATCTTGTTCTGTCTGTCTACAGAAGAATTTTGTATAATCACATTCTACAGTTAATTTCTTCTTTGTAAAATTAAAAGTTGAAAAAATATCTCTTACTTCAGTTACTTTTTCAAAATAACGGTCGTCTAAGGGACTAAGCATAATAATTTAATAATATGAGAAGTTATTAAATTATTTATTGTTTTATTAATGAAAAAAATTTCTAATACCTGTTTCTATCATTCTAATATTATAATCGTTACATTTCTCTCTTACAATATGATCATTAACAGACCCTCCTGGTTGTATTATATTCTTGATTCCATATTTATTTGCCAAATCAATATTATCACTGAATGGTAAAAATCCATCCGATGCCATGGATATATCATTCATAAGATTACGTATTGTCCAAATTTGTTCATCAGTTAAAAGTGGTATTTTTTCTACAAATTTTTCTTGCCATTCGTTTAATTCTAAAACAGTAAAATCGTTTTCAATATACTTGATAATAGCATTTATTTTTGCTTGTCTACTTGTATTTTTCTTAAACTTATTAATTATATTTTTAACTATTGTATGATTTTTTAATGTATTTACTAATGCCTTATTGCATGCTAATTTAACGCAATCTATGCGGCTTTGTTGACCTACTCCAATTCCAAGCAATGTTCCATTTTTTACTAAAGATACAGCATTTGACTGAGCATATTTTAATGTAGTATTAGCTATTTGCATATCTAAAATTTCATTTTTACTAAGTGATTGATTAGGATTATTAGAATTATAATTATTAATTATATCAATATCAATAGTTTGCGTATTATTATTTTCCTGCACTAGACCAAAGTTTCCAAAAATTTTCATCTCTTCATAAGAGTTGGGTATAGCTCTTCCTTCTAAAACTACATATCTGCCATTTTTCTTATTGCTTAAAATTTCCAATGCTGATTTAGAATAAGTTTGAGCTATTATACCATCAGATACTTCATTTTTTAAACGATTTGCCAGACTTAAATCTACGTGACCACTTATTGCAACAAAGTCACCGAATGAGGATTTAGGATCAGTTCCTCTAGCTAAGATATATGCCTGAGCATTTTCACTTAATTTTTTTGCATCTTCATCATTTACAAAATTAACTTCTCTTTCAGATAGAGTAAGAGGACGAACAATGCTGACGCCTGCAGGACTTGTATGTTTAAAACTTGCTGCGCAGTGTAACCCAGTAACATCAGTAATTTCCTTTACTAGTTGCCAACTATAGATAGCATCTAGTGTATTTATATATCCTATATTACCATTTAATACTTTAAAAGGCATTTGTGAAAACTTATGTTTTCCAATTGTTACAATAGATGCATTTTTTTGTTGCGGATTTGAGCCATATTTTAAAGGGGTTTTTTGAGTTACTGTGTAATATTTTTTCTTATTATTTTTGAATGAATTAAAGTAATTGGATATAGCTATGTCATATTCTGTAACATAATTAAAAGCTTTTCTAGCGAATTCTCTCCTATAATCAGTACTATTTCTTATAGATTGATAGTTATTCATAAACTCATCATATTGTGATTCTGAATATATTACAATATTATCTTTATAATTTTTTGCAGAAGCCCGTAATAATGCATGACCACCTATATCTATTTCTTCAATTATATCATTTATATTATTAGTTTTACTAACTGTTTTTTCAAACGGATATAAGTTGGCAATTATAACATCTATTTTATGTATCTTATTATTTAATAAATCTTTTGAGTGATTATTATTATAAACATCAGATAATATACCCCCAAATATATTTGGATGAAGTGTTTTTACACGACCTTCTAATATTTCTGGAAATTTTGTAATATCTTCTACTTTATTAAGATTTTCTATTTTATTTTTTTTTAAATGGGCATAGGTACCGCCTGATGATATTATATTATATCCTCTGTGATACAAAAATGATGCAACCTCACAAGAACGATGTTTATCATATAAACTTAAAAGTGCTCGCCTCATTTTACTTAATATATTAATTAAATTTTATATTATTATAATGAATTAAATAAAAAATGATGATTTCATGTATATGATTTATCATATTTATGAAAATCATCAAGATTTTGAAATATGTTACAATGTTGAGACAACAAATAATAAAGTAAAACTTAATGAAATACATAATTTATTTAAAATATTATATAATGGATTTCCGTTGAGATTCAAAGAACCATTTTTAAAGGATGTGATTGAATATGGAAATAGAATTGATTTTGAATCATCGTGGAGTAGTAACATGAAAGCTATTTTGCATAAATGCAATATTAATACTATCTCAAGAATTGAAAAAACTATAAGGGTGTTACACCATTTATGGAATGAAGAAGCTATAGATAGTATTATTGAAGCCGTGTATGATAAACCTATAGATCAATTTAAAAAAACTAATGATAATTTTAATTATTTTACTGTAAAAAATATTGAAGACCATAACACACAATACTCACTAAATATGGATAGTTATGATATTAACTATTATAATAACTTGTATAAAAACATTATTCAACGGAATCCAACTAACGTTGAGCTATTTGATCTGTCCCAGTCTAATAGCGAACATTCTCGTCATTGGTTTTTTAATGGTAAGCTGCATGCGGACGGAGTTGCTGTTAAAGAGACTTTATTTGAAATGGTAAAATCAACATTAAATAAAAAAAATAGTATTATAGCATTTTCTGATAATTCTAGTGCTATTAAAGGTCATCATATTAAGTATTTCTCTCCTAATTTTGAGAGTAATGTTTATACAATGAAGAATCAACAAAATCATATTACATTTACTGCAGAAACACATAATTTTCCTACTGGTGTAGCTCCGTTTCCTGGTGCTGCTACTGGCATTGGTGGACGTATTAGAGATAATCAAAGTATAGGTCGTGGAGGACTATTAATTGCAGGGACAGCTGGCTATTCAGTCGGTAATCTCCATATTAATGATTTTGTTGAAAATTGGGAAAAGGTCAAGCCGTATTGTCAAAGTGTTACAGTATCACCTTGCAAAATTTTAATAGAGGCGAGTAATGGAGCATCTGATTATGGAAATAAAATTGGCGAACCAATTATTAATGGATTCACTCGTTCATTTGGATTAGAGATGCCTGATAATTCCTTTGTAGAATGGATAAAACCTATTATGTTTACTGGTGGTATTGGACAGATGAATGAGATGCATAAATATAAATTAATGCCAAAAAAAAATATGAATGTTGTAAGATTAGGCGGTCCAGCATATAGAATAGGTGTAGGTGGAGGAGCAGCTTCTAGTAGGATACAAGAAAAGTCTAATGAAAAGCAAGACCTTACTGCGGTTCAACGTGGAGATCCTGAAATGGAAAATAAATTGAATCGTGTAGTTAGGAATTGTATAGAGTTGGGGGTTTTTAATCCAATAGAGAGTATTCATGATCAAGGCGCAGGAGGACTTGGAAACGTAGTTAAAGAAATAATAGCACCAGCAGGTGGAAAAATTAATATACGTAATGTTACCCAAGGAGGTGATAATATGAGTGTATTGGATATATGGACGTCAGAATTTCAAGAATCTGACACATGTCTTGTAGATAAAGATAATATAGATGTGCTTGATAAAATTTGCAAAAGAGAGAATTTACCAATTGATAATATAGGTGTAATAACAGGTGATGGAAATATAAAGGTATATGATGATATTACTGATGATTGTCCAGTTGATTTAGATTTAAAATATATTCTTAGTGATATTCCTCAAAAAGAATACCACTTAAAAAAAGGCACTATTATTAAAAAGCCATTAAAAAATGAATTAAATGAAACTTATGAAATTTTGAAAAAAGTATTTAGATTAGTATCAGTAGGATCAAAACAATTTTTAACTAATAAAGTTGATAGAAGTGTTACAGGGTTAATTGTTCAGCAACAATGTCTGGGTAAGAATCATCTGCCACTGTCTGATTATGCGTTGGTTGCACAAAGTCATTTTTCTACGGTAGGAGCTGTAACAGCAATAGGTGAACAACCTATCAAAGGAATGCTTTCAAATAGTGCTAATGCGAATCTCTCAATTGCGGAAATGTTAACTAACATTATGTGGGTAAAAATACCGGATATATCAAATATAAAATGTTCAGGCAATTGGATGTGGCCATTAAAATACAAAAATGAAAATTATAACCTCTATGAAACATGCTTACATATGTGTGAAACACTCAAAAAAATAGGTATTTCTATTGATGGTGGCAAAGATAGTCTATCTATGTCCACTAAACTTGATGGCGAACATGTTAGAAGTCCTGGAACAATAGTAATATCAGGGTATGCTGATTGTCCTGATATAAATGATCGTGTTACAGCAGATTTCAAACAGGGTGGCAATAATATATTATTTATTGATTTGGGTCATTACAAAAATAGGATTGGAGGAACAGCCTATGCACAAATACATAATCAATTAGGTGATTATCCTCCTGATATTGATAATCCTGAAGAATTAGTTAAATTATTCAATGTAATACAAAAATGCATCACAAATAAATTGATTGTTGCTGGACATGATAAAAGTGATGGTGGGTTGCTAACAACAATATTAGAAATGTGTTTTGCATCAGATGTAGGGTGTGCACTAGACATTAGTTTCATTAATAAACAGGATATTAATAGATTCTTATTTAATGAAGAGGTTGGTGTTGTTATAGAAGTTCCAGATGAAAATCTCTCTAGTGTAGAACGATTATTATTTGGTTTAGATTATCATATTCTAGGCAAAACAACCAACGATAATAAATGCAGTATTAGTTATTATCTTGAAAGTATTTTTAATAATATCAAAATAAATGAATATGTATTAAATCATAATATTAGAGACCTTTTGAAGTTATGGCAAGATAGCAGCTTTAAATTAGAGAGATATCAATGTTCCGAAAACTGCGTTGATGATGAAATAGAATATTTTAAAAATAAAAATCATCCTAGATTTATATCAAATTCATTTTCTTTTAACGAATGTGATAATGAGAGAAAATATACAGTGGGTATAATACGCGATGAAGGTAGTAATGGAGACAGAGAAATGGCTTCCGCATTTTATTATGCCGGATTTAATGTAAAAGATATCAATACGTCAGACATCATACACGATAATAATATACTAAAAGGATTAAACGGATTAGCCTTTGTAGGAGGATTTAGTTATTCGGATGTTATAGCAGCTGGTAGAGGATGGTATAATGTTTTACATAATAACTGTGATGTTAATAATGCTATAAACGATTTTATGAATAGAAAAGATACATTCTCTCTTGGAATATGTAATGGTTGTCAATTAATGTCTCAGTTTACAATATTTGACGGAGTTAATATTGAAGAAAATAATTCAGAAAGATTTGAATCAAGGTTTTCAACTGTTAAAATAAATAAATTTAACGATGCAATAATGTTAAAGGATATGGGAGGAATGGAACTTGGTATATGGGTAGCTCATAAAGAGGGTAAATTTACAAATACATCGCAATGTAGAGTAGCAATTGAATATATTGATTCAAGTGGTAATGCCACTGATAAATACCCAATGAATCCAAATGGTTCTATTAATGCAACAGCAGGTGTGTGTAGTGAAGATGGACGACATTTGATAATGATGCCTCACCCAGAGAGATGTTTCTTAAGTTGGCAAGTCCCTTATGTTCCAGATGATTATAAAGAGAGATTTTACCCTTGGATGAAGATGTTTAGAAATGCATATGAATGGTTAGATAAAATGTAAATTATGCTGTAATTTCAACCATATCACGTTGATGTTCTCTAGCTTCTACTATTTGCTTCATTAGTATTGCTATAGTCATCGGTCCAATACCACCTGGAACAGGTGTAATATTACTAGCTATATTTTTGACGTTATCAAAATCAACATCACCTACAAGTTTATACCCCTTTTCTGAATTATCTTCAATTTTATTTATTCCAATATCTACAACAGTTGCACCTTTTTTTACCCAAGATTTTTTCACTAAGCTGGGTGATCCACAGCATGCAAATATTAAGTCTGCATCCTTTACCTTTTGTTGAATATTTACAGTTTCTTTATGACATATTGTTACTGTGGCATCTCTATGTAATAACATTATAGATAATGGTAACCCTACTAAGTTACTACAACCAATAATTGTAGCATTTTTCCCTTTTATATCTATTTTATAGTAATCTAAAAGTTCCATACAGCCTCGTGGTGTGCAAGGATAAAATAAAGGATGGTTATTTTGAGAGAGATTCCCTGCATTAATAGGATTAAATCCATCTACATCTTTTTCAATATTGATTTGTCTTAGCAGAGCATTGGTATTTATGTGTTGAGGTAATGGTAATTGAACCAAAATCCCGTTGATATCTTTATTATTATTAAAAGAGCGAATCTGATCTTCAATAATCTGTTGAGTAACATTTTCATCAAATTTTTTAATAATACAATCTATACCTAATGTTTGACATTTTTTTTGTTTCATATTAACATAAGTTTGACTTTCAATCTTATCACCAACCAAAATGACACCTAGTCCAATATTGATATTCTGAATTTTTAGAACATTAATACGCTGCTTAAGTTGAGTAGTAATTGTATTAGCTACAAAGCGTCCGTCCAAAAGCATTTAGTATATGTTAAAATATAACTTTAATATAATTCAATAAAAATGTATAAAAATTTTTATTTATTATTTAATATATGAAGCGTTTTTTAGTTATAGGTAGTGGTGGAAGAGAAAGTTCAATTATTAAAGCCTTGGTGAAAGATAATATGCATGTATTCTGTTATTGTAAAAGCTTGTCACCTTTAGTTAGAAAATTATTAAAAGGGGTATATTTTTATCATATTTTCAATATAGACGATTGTATTGATTATTGTCATGAGTTTGAAATTGATATTGTAATTATTGGTTCAGAACAATATCTAGTGACAGATGTTGTTAGTAAGATGAATGAAAATAATATAAAATGTATTGCACCATCTAAGGAGTTAGCAAGAATTGAAACAGATAAATCCTATGCTCGTAAAATAATTGATTCTATTGAACAAACATATGAATTAAAAGATAGAATTAATCCTGATTATATTGTTGTTAATGAAACTACATCATTCATAATAATTTCTAATTTTTTAAAAAAATATAACGATAATGTGGTTGTTAAACCTTGTGGATTACATGGTGGAAAAGGTGTAAAAGTATACGGAGATCACCTTTTCAACCATAATGATATTTTAGATTATATTTCTAGTATTATTAATAGTGGTGAAGAGCTAGTGTTAGAGGAAAAATTGCAGGGGATAGAGTTCTCTCTTATAAGTATTACAGATGGGATTGACATAGTTGCTACTCCACCCATACAAGATTTTAAGAGACTTAACAATGGAAATAAGGGTCCAAATACAGGAAGTATGGGATGTGTATATGATGGGTTAAATCTAAATTTTTTAACTGAACAGGAGAGAGATTTTGCAGCGCATATAAATAAATTGGTTTTAACTGAATTAAAACGAGATAATAAGTTAGTATACAAAGGGTTTTTATATGGAAGTTTTATTAAAACACCAAATAACGAGATTAAAGTAATTGAATTTAATGCAAGATTAGGTGATCCTGAAGGTGTTATACTTTTAAAGCAACTTGATTCCAGCTTTTGTCATTTTTCATCCATCTGTTCTGCTATTGCTAAAAATGAACTTAAAGATTGTAATATTGTTTTCAAACCAATGCCAGCTGTTTGCTACTATTTGGTTCCCATTGGCTATCCAAATGACCCTATTAAGGATTTTGATATAAATTTGGATTGCATTACATACGAGGATATTGAAAATATATATTCAGCTTCTATTGATCTAAGTGATAGAAATACAATTATATGTAAAGGATCGCGCTCTTTTGCGATTTGTTGTTCAAACACAACATTACATAATGCACAGAATGATTGTTTTAATATTATCAATAGATTTATGTGTTATAACAATAATAAGTTTGTTTCAAGAACTGATTTAGTCAAGTGCTATCAATCAAATACAATTAATAAAACTAATGCTGAAATTAATCCTTATTTAGAAGCCGGTGTAAATGTGGCTGAAGGAAATAAGGTGGTAAGAGATATATCAAAAATTGTAAAATCTACATATAATGATAATGTTTTAAATGAAATAGGCGCATTTGGTGGTTGTTATAGTATTAATTCTATTTTAAATGATTTTGAACATCCTGTATTGGTTTCATCTATTGACGGGGTTGGAACAAAAAGTATTCTATCAGTAGAGCATCTAGGTAAAAATGGTTTTTATAATTTAGGTCAAGATCTTGTAAATCATAGTATTAATGATATATTAGTTCAAGGTGCAACGCCATTATACTTTTTAGATTATATAGCATCATCTAAAATAGCTAGTTCCAACGTAACTACATTTTTATCCGGTGTTTCAGATGCATGCAAAGAAGCAAATTGTGTAATTCTTGGTGGTGAAACAGCTGAAATGCCTAATATTTATTCTGATAATGCTCATGATTTTGTAGGAGTGATAACTGGTGTAGTAGAAAAAAATAAAATTATTGAGGGTAAAAAAAGTATTGTAAAAGGTGATATAATGATTGCATTGCCATCTTCAGGTCCTCATACAAATGGTTATTCATTAATAAGAAAACTTAAAAAAGAGCACCCTGAAAAATTTAATAACGAATTAATGAACCAACTATGCATGCCACATAAATCATATTTAAATGAAATAAATAAAATTAATAATTTTAATATTGATATCCATGGTTTATCACATATAACCGGCGGAGGGTTTGATGATAATATTAATCGTATATTACCTAATGATATGAGTGTTAAATATTACGATTTTGAATTTTCTGAATTATTTCAAACTATTCAACAAATTGGAAAATTATCAAATAATACGATGAAAGAAGTATTTAATTGTGGTTATGGTATGGTAATATTTACTGACATAGAAAACGCCGGAGCAATAAAACAAATTATTCCAGAATCAACAGAAATTGGATATGTTTTGTAATAATTGCATAAATATATCTAACATATATTATATAAATAGTATATGTTAAATCAGCACTTTAAAGGGAACGAAAATTACTCAGCATTTGTTGATCAAGAAAACCCATTTGATCAAACATCAATAGGAATGCAACAAACTATACCTCAAAATAATAGATATCTTCAACATAATATACCTAATTTGAATAGATATCCACAACATAATATACCTGAAATCCGAGGAAATCCTGTAAATAACCCTCCGGAAATTCAAAGCGAACCTATTCCTGAAGAATCCACTACATATGAAGCAGATCATTCTAATAAAAATTTTTTATGTAAAAATATCCAATGTAATCATTTGAATGATGTTTTATGTATCGTTTGCATTGTTATTGGTTTTTTTTTATCTTGGGTATTTACTGTTACATTTATTAGTCCACGCTCTTCTAAACATATTAATAATACTAATTTTACAATTTAGAGTTAGTTACTAGAGTTATATGATTGCAACCGAGCTTCATAAATATTCCAATTTTCACCCCCCATTTCAAAATTACAGCCTGGACAAATAGGACGGAAATTCTCTAATATATCTGGTCCACCATTTTTATGAGAGATTTTGTGTCCACAATGCCAGGGAAAATCTAGACCTTTCATATGTAATACTGTATCACATCCTGATATTGGACATACACCTATTTGATTTGTTCCAAATTCCGCCTTCCATACTTTATTTCTAACAGGCTGTGGTATTTTACTTCTGATTCTTTTTGTGGTATGTGATGGATCAATAGTTTTATTAACAATCCAATTTAAAAAGTTAGTATTTCTTAGCATAAAAACAATTTTATCATTTATGAATGTAATCTCATCCTTATAGAATAAATGTTCTAATTGATCTTCCTTAATATATTTATCATAATTATACAGTTTATAAAAATCAGCATTACTTCTCAATATATATTGTTCATATGATTCATTAGATTGCATATCTGCAAATATACCTAATTCATCATGTTTCTCTCTATCAAAAAATTTACGCTTAGATAATTCATCTCTAAAAAATTCAACAGGATAACGTTTATTGCTATCTGATAATTTATTAGGAAATAGAGATTTATAATTTTCTTTCATAAACTTTACAAAATTTTCGGATCTGCACTTAATAATTAATTCTTGTTCAATAAAGAGAGAATTTTTTGCAGAATCGTGATTCACGGAATTATACAAATCTCTCAACTCATCTTCATTATTTACAATGTTCCAATTAATTAAAACAATGTCATTTTTATTATACTCATTAAAAAGTTTTTGGCCTGCTTCTATTCTATGTTGCCCATCTGTTATAAAGTAATTTCCATTAAATTCAGCTATTACTATTATTTGTTTATGACTCCAATAAGAAGGATTCTTATTGTATTCTTCAATCATTCCTTCTATTTTTTCATCCTGTAATACACCCTGATGCGGTGGCTTAATTAATTTTTTAATGGTAGGATGTTCATATAATTCTTTGAATGAAACTTCTGTGCGACCAACATTGAAATATAGTTGTTGCCATTTTTTACCTGGATATCCCGTTTTGGGCATATTTAATATAAACTATTTTAAAAAATTGTATTTATATTAAAATAAATTAATATTATACACCCACGCGTTGTATTCAGGTTCTATCTTGTTCATTGGGAAGTAAATTATAAAACTTTTGTATATAACAGCATATTGCCATTTGAGACAACATCAAAAATCCTAGTAGCAGACCCACTTCGGTTTTTTCACCAGTTGTCACTGCATTCGTATTGTTTACAACTACAGTAGTGGAAGTATCAGATACGGTAATTACGAATAATATAAAATTACCCATTCTTGCACCTACTTGCAGATACTGGTAAAATAAATAAGCACACATAAGTGAACGTCTATAATATATAGTTGCCATATAACCACTTGTTGATGTCATTGCTAAAATAAGTCCAAGAAAGAAATTATAATAGAAATAGTAAATGCTCATAAATATATCACATAGGCATACAAACTTAACCAAACACATCATCTTTTCCAATTTCTGTGCCTTTTCTATAATGTCAACTGGAAATACAACTGGTGCTCTGTCTATTAAAGGTGTATTATCATCCTCTGCTACATAAGGATTATACATTTCAAGATAAACTACCCCACCATCAGGGTTTCTAACGCGTTGCTTTCTCTCAGTATTATCCGTCATTTATTTATATAAAGAATTAATTGTTTTTAAAACAAATTAAAATTATATATTATAACTATCTAATGGCTAGCGCCAAAAAGCTTGTTGTTATGATCTCGGGGGAAGGAACCAACCTTCAAGCATTGATTGATGCCTGCAATGCAAAATATATCAATGCAAAGATCGTAGGTGTAGTATCTAATAAAATTAATGCAGGTGGGGTAAATCGTGCACAAAATGCGAATATTCATACTGTAACCGCTCCTTATAATAAGTCAATGGACCGCAAAGTATATGATACACAATTGGCGTCTATGGTAAAAGAATTTAATCCTGATCTGATTGTTTTGGCAGGATGGATGCATGTTCTTACGAGTGAGTTCTTGGACGTATTCCCTAAAATGGTCGTAAATCTGCATCCCGCATTACCTGGGACATTTGTAGGAGCAAACGGTATCGCTCAAGCATATATGGCATTTAAGAAAGGTGAAGTTACAAGCACTGGTGTGATGACCCACTATGTAATACCAGAAGTTGATAAAGGTGATTATATTCAGGCTTTAAGGATTCCGATTTTACCCAATGATACAATTGAAGATCTTTCGGTAAGGGTAAAGAAGCATGAAAAAGAAGTCTTGGTATCTACAGTTAAGTATCTTACTGACCCAGTTGAGAGCTCAACTGAAAAAAAGGAACCATTTAAGCGTGCACTAGTCGGCAAGGTTCGCGATGTCTATGATATTGGACATGATCTCCTTGCTCTCTCTCATTCTAATCGTTTGAGTGCATTTGATAGACACATATGTGAGATTCCAACTAAGGGTGCTGTGCTCACATCATCGTCAGCATTTTGGTTTAATGAGTTGCAGAAGATTGGTGTCAATAGTCACTATCTTTGGTCTAGTGATAATGTAATGATCGCCAAAAAATGTAAGGTATTCCCTATTGAGGTTGTTGTAAGGGGATTCATTACTGGCTCAACTAGGACTTCACTTTGGACACATTATAAGTCTGGTGTGAGGAACTATTGTGGTATAGAGTTTCCTGATGGACTCACTAAGCACCAGCGCTTAGATCATCCCGTAATCACGCCCACTACTAAAGGTGAAGTAGATGAACCTATAAGTGCAGAAGATATTGTAAAGCAAGGCTTGGCAACTCAGGATCAATGGGACTACATGGCTGAGACCGCTATGAAGATTTTTACATATGGTCAAAAGCTCGCAGAATCAAGAGGTCTTTTGCTTGTGGACACTAAGTATGAGTTTGGACTTGATAAGGATGGAAACATTCTTTTAATTGATGAGGTTCATACATGTGATTCAAGTAGATTCTGGTTCAGTAACACATATGAGTCTCGTTTGGCTGAAGGTAAAGATCCGCAAAAATACGATAAAGATGTAGTTAGAGATTATGTAAAATCGCAATATCCAGATCCTTATGCAGTAGAGAAGATTATTGTTCCTAGTTCATGTATTGATAATACTAAAGATGTCTATCATAACTTTTATAATACTCTAACTGGAAATTATATTCCAGATAAGAATTATGACTCTTTGAAAAATCTGGTAGAAACCTATTACAAAGAGGAATATTGGCGCAACAATCCTACTGTTGTAATATTGGCCGGTTCACCATCAGACCAAAAGCATATTGATAAGATTTCAACATGTTGTAAAGACCAAGGATTGCATACATTAACGCATATCTCTTCTGCTCATAAAAATACTCGCGATGTATTAAGCAAGCTTGAATATTTTAATAAGGGTCAAGGTAAGATTGTATTTGTAACCGTTGCTGGAATGAGCAATGCACTTAGTGGAGTGACTGCATGCAATACACCATATCCTGTTATTGCGTGTCCTCCTTTTTCAGATAAAGATGACCAAATGTTGAATATCAATAGCACATTGCAGATGCCTAGCAAGGTGCCTACTGCTACTATTCTCAGTCCAGGCAACGTGGCGCTTTTTATTAAAAGAATGTTTGCATTATAATTACCAGATTAATATAACACATTATCTATATATGTTTAATCACCTTAGACATGTAAATATGACATATGTTCAACATTTAAAAACATCCTTTAGTTATTCATATACTTTTTTTAGTGGGTCAATTAAAGCTTTTATACATGGTATATTTCCTAATACATACGAAACATCAACATCGGACTTGATCAAAAAACTGCATAATGATCTTGAAAAACATAGCAAAAAAAATTAACAATATAATTGAATTTAATATTGTTAATTGATATACTGTATTATGACATCAAGAGTATTTGACCCGTCAACAGGAGTGACAAATAATCTAAATGAACTGAAAAATGGCAAACCTTTTATGAGGAAAATTTTAAAAAACATCTCCAGTCAAATGCAAACAGTTGAAATTAAAATATCACAAATTCTTTTGAATAATTCTCATAAAAATATTGTAAAGATATATGAAATCAAATTACCTACTGATGATTGTGATGGATATATAGATTCAGAGTTACTAGAACCATTACAGAATGAAAACGATCGCTTTATTAAAAATAATATCGAACATATTGATAGACTTGAAGAAGATCTAACTAACGGCTTACTACATTTGCACAATAATTGGATTGTATATATTGATTTACATACAGGCAATGTAGGATGGAGTAAAGAATGCAAATGCTGGAAAATATTTGATTTTAATATGTCAGGAATAGTCAAGGAAAATACAAATGAATGGAGTCATGAACCTAGTAAGGGTATATACTATAATGCGATGCTTGATCAAAGCTATATATTTGAATATGACAACATAGCATTAGCGTTATTTGAGAGAGAAAAGAACAGATTATTAAAATCTTTATAACTTAAACATATTATAATTATTAATTATAATATGAAATGTTGTGTAGGGCTATGCGCATACAACTCAGAACAAGGGTTACCAGCAGTGTTAAGAAACATAGATGCATTTTCAAGATTATTTGAAGAGGTAGTTATTATTGTTGGGTATGACGAATCAAGTGATAATACAAAGAAGATATTAACTAGCTATAAGAATAATAAGATGATAATACTTAATGTTGATAATAAATTAGGTAGAAATATGTCAAAGCTCTCTATGGAGCAAGGAGGAGGTGGGGATCCGCGCACTGTAAGAATAGCTAAAGCACGCAATATGATTCTTAAAGAGATCTATAAAGAGTATCATGCCTGGGATTTTTTTGTAATGATGGATACAAACAACTATTCATGCACCTCTGAAATAGATGTTAGCGTGTTGGAAAGCAGTTTAACTAGAGATGACTGGGATGCTTTATCGTTCAATAGAAACCCATATTATGATATTTGGGCTCTATCTATTGAGCCTTATCTGTATAGCTGCTGGCATTTTGCCTCAGGGGCGGATGCGGTCCATAAGGCTAAGGATTTTATTGTTAAAAAATTAAGTAATATTGGGAGTGAAGAGTTATTGAGTGTATACTCTGCATTTGGCGGTTTTTCAATTTATAGAACTGAAAAGTTCCAAAAGTGTTGCTATATAGGATTATTCCATGATAAACTATTCACGCAAGAACAGCTAAAAGAGCATTGTCATGTAGTCAATTCAAATATTATAATGCGCAAGGATGAATGTGAACATAGATGGTTTCACAAGATGGCAATTACTAAAAATAATGCCAGAATCAGAATCTCTCCTAAATTATTGTTCCCTCATGCTGTTTCATAATTACCAATAACAATTTCCCTCAATGTTTGCGGAATTTAATGGTTTTTCTTCCTCTGTTGGTCTACTCCAGTATTGATTCATGTATAGTTTTATAATTTCAGGTCTTTCGCGTAGCCAACGTGTTCCATAAACTCCAAAATACATCTGTAAAACTCCGCCAACATAGATTGCCGATTTACCTTGTGAGTATATATAGTCACAAATTAAATTTCCATAACCGCCTGCAGAGCACAGTGCAATATCATATGTATCAGATATAGTATCAAGTTTGTCTGTAAACTTTTGCAACTCAACTGAAAAATCTTCTGATGGCTCGTTACCTTGTGTTTGTGGTGGCTTTACGAAAACAAACTTGCAATCTGGAAATAAATCTATTCCATATATTTTCTCTCTATACTCGACCTTTTCTTTCATACTATCTGCAAATGGAGATATAACAAGTAAACGTTTACCTCTCAATGCTGTTGTCCAAGGATTATCCTTAATATAATGAAATATGTCGAATGCATATGCCCATACTATCTTCTTATTCATTAGTCGGTCACGCATAAAGTTGTGACTGCTGCCGTAGAATGCATAGACACATCCCCATGGTTCCCAGCCTGCATACAAGTCGCTGTTTTCAAATGATGCTAGATACATATCACTATATCTAATTATTGACTCTAGACTGTTGTTCAAATTAATACCTGCATTATTTTTCATAGTAGTTATAGTCTTTGATATATATTCTTTATCCTGAACTGTACAAGCATTGTTCTTTAGTTTATCGCCAATGACCGCATAGTCGTTCTCTATTCCTGCAATGCGAGGTATAATGAATTTTTCGTTGGCATTGATCTTGCTCATTATGTAATTGTGTAAAAGCTGATTATCATTAAATTTAAAGTCATCAAAGTTATTACATAGCATTGTCGTTGTACTGAATTGTTTATTACTAAACACATTCTCGCTTATGGGATTCATATCTGGTGGAAAAGAAAAACCATATGGTGCAAGCATCTTTTTGGCTGCATAGTTTCTGACAGTTTCTCTATGCAAATGAAATGTCTTTAGTGTTGTAGGGTCGTTGATAATGTTATAACCAAGAATCTTGTATAGATATAATATCTTATTATCACATCCAGGTACTCCAAACCAAAAATCAAAAATCTTTAGCTCCTTACCTACAAACTTATTTCTTGAATGTATTATCCAACAGTCTTGGCTGCAACAGGTGGGTCCGAATAGCTTATGTTTACAGTTTTCTTTCTTTAGTACATCTTTATTCTTACTTTCTAGAACATCATATCTCAGTAATGCAATTACGCTCTTAGTCTCGTTTATACCAGAAGTCCTTACCTTACTTATAGTAGAGTCAAAATATATGTCGCCATTAATCGCACAATTAAATCCTGTAATATGTTCGTCATTCACAAATTTATATACGATGGCAAACGTAAGTCTTTTTTTGATGTTATATTGGACTATTTTATCACTAGATATACCAAGCTCACTATCTGTATAGATTCTCTCATTCAACATATATATTTTATTTATTGCCTTATTTTTCACATTTTTAATAAGGGCTGTTTGAACCTCTTTATACCGGTGAGGTGGTTCCGGTATGAAAAACTGATATATAATATTGATAGGATCATTACAATATGCATATGTCGTTGGTAATTTTTCTGACTTATCAAAAATATGAATCGTCATTACAGTGTTTCATATTTTATCTATAAATACTTTTATATGAATTTTGTATTAATTATTAACCATTATTTTCTACCTAGCAGATTAGTTAAACCAAATGAATTATGTTTTCGTTGTTTACTATTATTTTCACCTAATCTATATTGTTGAAATTGTATATCATGATGATTTACATTTGTCTCAAAACTATAAATTAATATTTCATTTTGTTGAATCTCAAAATTTAAATTTCTAATACTAGATATACCATCTGAACCTGTGTCTTCATTAGCTACTTTGATACCTTTTTTATTAATAACACGTTCAAGACCATCAAATAATTGTAAAATATTAGGATGTCCAATTGGAAAAAATTTGCTACGATCTATTTTTATATTCATTCTTAAGGCACGTGTTTGTATAACATTATCTTCTTTACCCCATGCCCAGTAGTTTGGAAACCCATTTATCTTTTCAAAATCATGACCTGTTATTGAAACAATACCTCCTAAAGCATTTGTATAACCATAAAAATGTTTGATTACACCTTGTCTGGTATTATAATTTATAACATTCTTATTATATGGTAATGTATCTACGTCATTAAAAACAAATGTAATATTTTTATAATGATGAGGATACTTTTGTTTCATTGCTAAAAAACCGATATTTTTAGTTGCACCCCGATTAAATGGTCTTTCATCAGTTTGTGTAGAAAAATAAACTTCATAATCGTCTATATCTTGCATTATAATTTTAATATAATTTATAAAAAATTGTTTTTGTTGAGGTCTATTCCTATATGGAATTATAAATACAATTTGAGGTGGCATTATATATTAACAATTTTTATATTTTTCAAGAATTTTACCTGGTATTAGCTGGGTTTGCATTGTCAGTAATTTTGTATGACATTTACCAATTGTTACCTCACTTGTTCCTGTTATTTGCCACACATCTTTTTTACTAATATTAAGATTACATGATGTTCCTATAAAATATATAATACCTGCTGCAACAGACTGTGGTGTATTTTCTGGAATAAGTCGTTTTTTTTCAATTTGGCTTGCTGCAAATCTACAAACTTTTGTCAGTTCTTGATTAATATTCAATTTGCTACAATAACGTTCTATAAATTTTGTAGGTGTTGTATTATTAAAATGAGTCTTATCACTATTGGTTTTATCATGTTCAATCTCATTTATAATTGTCATTGCATTCTTACATCCTTTTGTAGTGCTTGTATTATCAAGACTGAAAATTGTTGCAATTTCACGGGCAGTTCTAGGATTATCATTGGTTCTTGATGCAATATAGATAGAGGCAGCAATAATACCATCCCTGTTTAATCCCCTAAATGTTCTATGTTCTGATACCATTTTATGATATTTCATAGCATCATTTATAATAAGTTTTGGAATACCAGCATTTGATCCCATGATTTGAATTCTTTGAAATTCATCATATTGTGATTTTTCCTTATATGGCATGGCCTGCCATTCAGTATAGCGTCTAATTTTTCGCATTTCATATGATGTATTTGATTGACATACAACTTTACAGCCATATGATGATTCTACTAGAAGTGGATTAACTGGCATACCACACCTGGTTGGATCTTGACCCTGATTATCATCACCACCATAAAATCTCCACTCTGCTCCTTGATCTAGAATATCAGTATAAATATACCCACATTTGCTATTAGTGCAGGCTAAATAACCCTCATCTGTTATTAACAATGATGACTTACAAAGGTCACATGATTCTCTCTCACCAGAACTACGATATACGCACTCTATTTTTTGAGGATCTCCTGTAATTTCCTGTTCAAACATTCCCCATAACTGCTCCTTTTTCTTTTTATCACTTTTCTTTTTTTTTGTTCTTCCTAAATCGCTTAACATTTAATTTTAGATATATAAAAAAAATTAAATTCAATTTTATAATTTATATTTATCATAATATATATATAAATTATGGGCGCAAAAATAACAAAAGTTGCTGATGATAAGACTATAAATAAGCAAACCATTGAAGATACTTTAGAAAACACTGTAGATATGATAGCAGCGGATTTAATACTAAAAGAAAATTTTAGAGATATGGTAAATTTAATGGACAAAGAAAAATGTAATGAAATGATTATTTTAACAGCTGAAACATTATTTAAAAATTTTAAAAATATAGATATTAATTTTCTTAAAAAACGTTTTAAAAATGTAATAGATTCAGAAAATAATGATCAAACAAAAGAAATACCAGAAGAGGTTGTAGAAAGTATGGAGGTAAGTGTGATTAATAAAAGGAAATTTATTGAAATGGATTCTAAAAATAGTAATAGTGAAGAAAAATATGAACTATGTGTAGGTATAGCTAAATATTATATTCAAATAGCTCATTTATATGCAGCTATAGCAACAACTGTTAATCCAACATATACATATAGTAATATAACAGGCAAACCGGATGATGAATCATCATGTAAAGAACCATCTGATAACTTTAAAATTCCAAATGAAATTAAAATAGGAGGAACACCTTCATCATTTATGATTTCACCTGGTGAGATGGCAGCTCCTATGACACCCATGTCCCCCACTCCCATGTCAGCGACACCTATGTCACCCACACCTATGTCGCCAACAGGAACTCCCATGTCACCCACACCTATGTCACCCACACCTATGTCAGCCACACCTATATCGCCAACAGGAACTCCTATGTCGCCAACAGTAACTCCTATGTCACCCACACCATTAGATAGTAACTCTTATTTACCTACACCAGACCAATTACCTCAATTAAAGATATCAGATAAATTAATTCAGGAATATCAAACTGATTTAAAAGGAAAGAGCAAACTTCCATCTGATGCTTATATTACCAAAACTAATATCAAAGGCTTGTGTAATTCTCGTTTAGCTTCGCTCGCGAATGGAATTAATCTTGAGGACTTGGATACAGAAGCAACAATATCACTAAAACCAACATTTTGTGATATGAATAAATCAACTAAAATAGATATTGAAGGTATTCCTGAAACTAAAACATTATTGGATGAACCTGGTATACCAGAACTTGAAGGATTATATAAAGATAAATATGATTATAATAAAGGGGAATATGTTGGTTTATCACCAGAAATGCAAAACCAATATGAAAAAGATCTAAAAGTATTCTATACAGCATTTACTGGAAATGAAATTATGCCTAAAAATATAACTAAATTCTGTCAAATACAATTGAGAGAATTTCACAATACAATAGGCTGTAGTAGTAAAGAAGCTCAATTTTCAAATACCCAAGAATTATTGGGTAGTCGTGTATACAAAGCATTTGATGAATCAATTATGATATCAGAAAATGGTGGCACAGGTATGGCTCAAACATTAACAAATGTTGAAGGTTTTACTGAAAATTTCATTGTTGGAAGTGTAAAGAACCCACCAGGTCAATTATATCCACAACAAGAAATAGAAATATATGAAAATGACCCTTTAACTGCAACTGGAAATAACCCGAAGGTTAAATTTATAAATAATTATGCTGGAGCATATCGTAAAGAATATACAGGAACACTAAAAGAGAGATTATTTAAAAAATATGCTGATCATCTGATTAAAATGATGCAAAACGCCGAAACCCAAAAAAAGGCACTATTAGAAAATTTACGTAAGGTATTTATTAAAAATCCAAACCCTTCTAGTGGAAAATTATTTATTATTAGTAATAAATTAACAAGTGAATCATTAGCAGATATAACTGATAATGTTCGTGATATAATTGTTAAAATGTATATTGACTGTGAAACCGATTTTATTGAGGGAATTAAACTATTTGATGCACTGATTGATAAACAAATTCTAGATGAAGCTATTAGCACAAAACGTCAATTAACCAAATCTATTAAGGATGATGAAGATACAGATGCAATGACAGAATTCAAAGATATGGATACTGATATAAATATAAATAAAGAAATGACGCCGGAAGATATAGAATATTATACCATGTTATTTAATCGTTATATATCAGAAAATGATGAAGGAGAATTGAATCCGGGTTTATCATTAGGCGAGTTCAATAAATTTATGAAGGAATTACCCATTAATATGACAAAAAATCAAAGAGATGCATTATTTAATAAGTTAAATAGTAATGACTATGTAGATATAGAAAGTTTATTAGAATGGTTAAATAGCGATGATTATAGATCATTATTAATGATTAGTAAAAAAACAAATGAATCAGGATCTGTTTATGTTGAAACACCACATGGTCTAAAAACGCCAGAAAGTATTCCAGCACTACTTAGTGATGAATTAAAGGTAAGTGATAAGTTTTTAGCACTGTTCCCAACTGTGAGGGAAAAATACAGGAATATCAAATTTTTCTTATATTCTGCTAATACAATTCCAGAAGTAAAGGGTTCTGCTACTTTAAATTGTTGCAATATGGATATGAATATTACACCATCTCCTTCAATTATAGGTTATTCAACAGGTTATAAAAATCCACCATTATTCTTAGAACATGTTCCAGGGTTAAATGAAAATGATGAAGAATTATTTAAACGAAATAAACAGACATTAACTAATAACATTTTAGGAATAAATCATTGGTTTTTGATCAAGCAAGAGACGAATTATGTTACTGATATAGAAAGCAAACCATCAACTCCTACACCAAATTTAAACACAATACAACAAATACCTGGTTTTAATAAAGAACGAGGTGGAATAACTGATTATCATAATAAGGGTAATATTAGGGGGTTAGATTTAGCACAATTTAATCCTCAACCTCAGAGAAAAATGACATTAATGGGAGGAACAGGAGATGATCTTGATACGTTCGGATTATTTGATAGTCCTGCTCCTGCTCTTGCTTCTCCTGCTCTTGCTCTTGCTTCTCCCGCTCCTGCTCTTGCTTCTCCTGCTCTTGCTCCTAAAAATGAAAATCGCGTGGTATTACTATGGTGGTTTAGAAATATTTTAGAAACAAATAATCTAAATAATATTGAAATTAATCCAAATATTAACAATGCAACTACAACAATGGAAAGTATTAAAAATACTAATAGTTTTATTCGTAAACTTAAGCCTAAAATTAATTATTTTGAATTATAATAATTTTCTTAATATTATTTATAATGGCTAAACGTAGATACAGACATCCAGCTTCTCGTAAAGCTGCCTTAAAATCATATAGACGTCGTGTTAAACATTCTAGTTGCAGACGCTTAACCCGTAAGCATTGCGGCAAACGTGCTGGCTGCAAATATGTAACCGGACGTCGCCGCAGTTTCTGTCGCAGAGGTAGCAATGTCTCTCGTCGTAGATAATTATTAATAATTTAAATTACTAAATAAATTATTAATTCATTTTTTTATTTAGCTTATTAAGCAAATCTTCGTTATACACTAAATTACCACTAGGAACATAACTATTAATAGATTTGAAATCTTTTTCTTTTTCTCTCTCTTTCTTTTTATTATTAAGTTTTACACTATTAAATATTGACATTGTAGGATCGTCATCTTCTTCAGATTGATTATTTTTGTTTTTATTATTAATATTACCATGACCGTCCACCATTGTTCCGGTCTTCTTTTTAATTTCAGTTCTTACATAATCAGGTATCCAATGAGCCCATGATATAAATAGTAAGTTAGGATGTGTATATTTAACTAAAAACCCGTTATCTTTTAATTTTTCCATTAAATATGCAGTGCATTCACCACAATTATATTGAGACGTTGGAATACCAATCATAACCTCAGGAACAATAAATGTTGTAAACTGGCTATTTTTACTTGTTCTAGAAGTTAACTTAATTCTAGTATGAATACGAGTCAATATTTTGTTAAAAATATTGACTGTTACTAAATCACTCTGATGTTTTTTTTCATATAGTTCATCTAAGCTGATTTTTTCAGAAACATCATCATCGTCTGCTAAATTAAATATATGTGTCATTGTTTTATTTTTCGTAAGAAAAAAAAAACAATAAAAAATCATAATTATAAATGATAGATACATTAATTTTAAGTGGTGGTGCACATCATGGTGGAATGAGAACTCTAGGTGCAGTTAAAAAACTTTTAGATGAAGAAATAATTATAATGAAAAATATCAAAAATATTTATGCAATATCAGCAGGCTCTCTAACAGCCGCTATATTTTTAACACTTGTTGATAAGGATGAAATAATAGACTATATAATAAATAGACCCTGGGGAAATTTAGTAGAAATGAGTCCTGATATGATGTTAGGTATATTTAAAAATAGAGGTATATTTACTAAACATGTAATGACAGAAATAATGAAACCTTTACTTGCAGCAAAGAATTTATCATATGATATAACTTTAAAGGAATTTTATGAATATAACCAGACATTATTAAAGATATATACATTTGACTTAAATGAAAATAAAATTATAGAATTGTCTCATATAACATATCCAGAGTATAAATTGATAGACTGTATATATTATTCTACTGCTATTCCATTAATATTTGAGCCAGCTGTAATCAGCGATAAATGTTATATAGATCCTGGTAGTGTTGTTAATTACCCATTGGAATATGCATTAGCAGATAAAATAGATGAGGATAATATTATTGGTATAAAATGTATATTTGAACCAGATACAAAATCCTCGTATATTAAAGATGATGCAAATTTATTAGAATTTTTATCCTTTTTATTTAAACGAGTAATAATTGATAGAACATGTTATAAACAAATTAAAAATGAAATTGAAATAGTAATGGAAACATTTAATATGGTTGATATGATGGAAGCATTTAAAGATAAAGATAAAAGAAAGAAATATTATGATGAAGGTCAAATAATATGTGATGAATTTATTAATAATTTTCGTCATCGCCATCAGTCTTAATAATTTGTTTTTTGCCGAATGTTTGGTCATCGGAGCTTGCTGCCTTTTTGTCAAGATATGAAGGTGGTGATCCTATTACAGTAGTGATAAACTGCGTAAGATTTTCAACTGTGGGATTAGCATCAAAATCAATTACCTCATCTCCTAATACCATCTTAATTGTAGGGTATCCTTCAATTTTAAACTTGCCTAATAATGGTGCACACTCAGCACTATCGGAATCAGTGCAATTTACTTTATGAAAATCTATATTTATTCTATTAATGGTTTTACCATCATAAGTCTCAATGATTTTGTCCCAATGAGGTGCTGCTGTTTTACAATGTGGACACCAATCAGCATAAAAAATATAAATTTCAGCACTATTCCAATCTACGCCCTCGGGCATAAATTCGCGATTTTCAATGTATTTTTTATTCATTGTTGGAGAAATATAATACTTATATGTCATTACTGCGGCTATTAAAAATATAAGTGCAATAACCAAATATGTATAGTATTTAAGATTTGCTAAAAAGAAATTTTTTAGTTGTTCTACTTTAGTTGTAGGATTAAGATTTTCCATAAAATCCGATTCTTTAAAATTTTGCCCAGGATTCATTATATAAAAATAAACACAAAATATTCATTATACTATTAACGAATAGTATCTAAAGTTTAAAATAATAATAGTATAATGATATTTAGATTAAATACCGGAAGGTTGATAGAAATTAAACATAATGACTATCTTAATAATACCGATTATTATGCTAAAATTATAAAGGTAAAATTTAATAAAATATTATTATCTAATGAATTAACGGAAGACGACATTATTTCTCTATTAAAATAAAATGAAACATATCATGAGGCTTAAAATAAACAGCATATAAATATAAGTATACGTAATATGAGTTCTTACTGGTTGCCATGATTTATCATTCTTTAGTTCATCCGAATATGTATTTTTGATAAAATCAGCGCCAATATAGTTGTTGTATAATGCGAGTCCTAATAATAAAATAATACAAAATTTAATACCATACATTGTTTTATAATTAAATGTAACAGGTCCTAATACGAAAATTAACATGAAGAGAAAGGCTATAAAGAATATAATAGATGAATGATGTGTATTTTTAGACAATGTTATTATAGCAATTTGTGGATCATCCATTTTATCTATTAAATTTGTAAATGGATCGCTCATTATATATTATTCCATATATTTTTTCTAATACTAAAATATATGAAAACGCGGAAAAATAAAAAAAGTAATAAGACATATAAAAAACGTAAAACATATAGTAAAAATGATTTTTCAAGTGGTGACGGGATGTTGACCACTGTATGGGGACCTGGACTCTGGCATTATCTACATACAATGAGTTTTAATTATCCTAATAACCCTACAAATAGAGAGAAAAAACATTACAGAGATTTTATTTTAAGTTTAAAACATGTGTTACCCTGCAAATATTGTAGAGAAAATCTTGATAGAAATTTCAAAAACCTTCCTTTAAGAATGTGTGAGATGAAAAATCGTGATACATTTTCTAGATATGTTTTTAATTTACATGAAACTGTAAATAAAATGTTAGGAAAGAAATCAGGATTAACCTATTGTGATGTGAGAGAAAGATATGAACATTTTAGAGCTCGTTGTGTGGATAATCCAAAGATGGCTAGGATAAATAAAACGCGGAAAAAGGAAAAAGGGTGCACAGAACCATTATATGGTAAAAAGGCAAAGTGTATTATCAAAATAGTTCCACAAGATAATACATGTAATACATTTCAAATGGATAAAAAATGTATTAAAAAGAGAGATTAAAATGAAGAGAAGTTATTTAAATATGGTAAAGGCAATGAATTATTCTCGGGAGCTGAATAATTTGGCACTTTTTTGCAGGTAAAATTTGGTTCAGGGCATCTGGCACATGGTGGGCACGGTTCACATTTCTTCTGCTTGGGACAATCCATTACAGTTGGGCAAGCCGGACATACAGGAGGAACAACCTCTGATTTTAATATATATAAATCCCTACTTCCTTTTGGTATTTGACTGCCAGGGATGCCTTTTGGTAATGCAGAACTTGTAGCATTGCTAGAATTTACGCTTGCATATTTACCGCCATTATGATCTTCATATTCGTCATCATTCACTGCTTCAACGTCTTCGTCGTCTTCATCTTGAGCGGGCAGACGCGAACTACCAACGCTATCAGAAGGTAATTTTTTTTTACCTCCATGATGATTATCTTCTTTGTATTGTTCAGAATGTGAGTCAATATGATGAAATCCTTCACGCATTTTTCCTAAACAAGAACAAGCAACTACTCCTAATATCAAACCAATTAAAATATAAACTGCATTAAACTTCATACGTATATATATATTGTATATGAAAATTTTTATAAATTATATTAAATAATTGAAATTTTTTATTATAATTCTAAAATACTAGAATGCCTCTACAGAAATATTTTCAAGATTCGCATACCAATGAAATTGGTGTTGATGAAGCAGGCAGAGGGCCGTTATTTGGTCGTGTATATACAGCTGCAGTAATTCTCCCAAAGGATGACACATTTGAACATAATGACATGAAAGATAGTAAAAAATTCTATTCTGTAAGTAAAATAAATCGTGTTGCAGAATACATTAAAGAAAATGCTACAGCATGGAGTGTAACTTATGCTGATGCTGATGTTATTGATAAAATAAACATACGTCAAGCAACCCTTCAATCAATGCATAGTGCTATTAAAAACGTAATGGAACAAATGAATGAAAAAAATAATGATAATTTTCCATATCAGTTGCTTATTGATGGTTCGGATTTTAAACCATATATGAAATTTGATGGAACAGTTTCGCGACAAATACCACATGAATGCGTTGTTGGTGGTGATAATACATATACGGCTATAGCTGCAGCATCTATTCTTGCAAAAACAGAACGCGATAAATATATTGCAGATATTTGTGAAAAACATCCACTACTGTCAACTATATATGGAATTGATAAACACAAAGGATATGGTTGTAAAAAACATATGGAAGCAATTAAAGAACATGGGATTAGTCAATGGCATAGAAAAAGCTACAGACCATGTAATGTATCAAAACCTAATGAAGATCTACATAATATTTAAATTATATAAATATACCCATCCAGCAAATATAATAGTTAACATTACGGATAAATTATTGGGAGTTATATTATTTTTTTTAATTATATTTTTTACTAATTTACAATTGGATAAAATATATCCGATATAAAATCCAAATGTATTAATATAAATATCAGAATATTTAGCATACATCCAATGACCATCCCGATTTTCCTTAGATAATGCATTACATTTAGATATTTGTTTAAACCATGATAAAACTGATAAATTAATACCACTATTTGATGTTAAATATTCAAATAATTCCCATAATATACCTAATATACTTGCTATTACAAAATAATCTGGATAAAAAATACCAGCAAACATAAATATAAAAAAATGCGATAAACTCCAGCCATCTAAAATATTAGCAAAGTATGTATTTTTACCGCCAATAGGATACGTTGATAATGGATCCTCTAATTTTTTATTGTTACATTTTATTACTGAATAAACAATTATAATAAAACACCAATAGAGCATTAAAGTCATTATTTCTAAATTTTTATTTTTCATATAAAGATTATATAGAATATAAATATATATGGACGAAGAACGCCTATCTTGGAATTCTTGGTTTAAAGAGATAGTAGAAATAACAGCTAAAAGATCACCATGTAAACGATTGCATGTTGGATGTTTATTGGTTAAAGACAATCGTATAATATCGCAAGGTTATAATGGATATCTACCAGGTTGTCCTCATGAACAAAAGTTACGCGATGGACATGAAATGGCTACTGTCCATGCTGAAATGAATGCAATTACTGATTGCGCAAAACGCGGCGTGAGTTCTATGAATAGTAGTGCATTCATAACACATTATCCATGCAAAGATTGTATGAAAGCTCTTTGTGCTGCAGGCATTAAAGATATATATTATATTAATGATTATCGCAATGATGAATTAGTTCATTATTTTTCGGAAAAATCAAATGTCCCTGTAATTAAAATTAATGATTAAAAATATTATCTCTACTGATAACATGGGAGATAGTAGTAATAGTTTCATGAATACTTTGGAGGCCCGGTTAAATGAAAATATGAAACGAGCTTACTGGGATATGATGGAAAAGGATATTGGTAATAATGATTTCAGAACTGCATTTGCAATACTGGAGGAAATCCGCGCAAGAATATGCCTTTTGGTTCCTAAACGTGTTGATTTACATCAAGAGATTGCAGAATCACTTGATATAGATTACTTTAAGCAAATGCAATCACATAATGCCCTAACAATTGAAATTGTTCAAAAAATTACCAATTATGTTATTGATAAAATTAAAGAATTAGGATCTCAATCTGATGAACCATGGAATGAAATTTGGAGAGAACAGATAAATAGTAAATTTATTAAAAACGAACCACTAACTGTTATTCTTCCGACATTTTTTAAGGAAGCCTTGCATAGAATTGAAAAACTGGAGTATGAAATTAAAATGTTTAAGGAGAGTGATATATATAAAATTCTAACAGAGAGAAATAATACATAAATAGTTTAAAAAATTGATATAATAAAAAGTTATAAAATATATTATATCAATAATGATAGCATCAGCAACCGATAATAATGCAAAGTGCAATGTGAATAAAAACATTCTTATATTTGATACGGAAACTTCCGGACTTCCGAAAGACCGTTATGGAAAGATAAATGATTCATCTAATTGGCCTCATATTATGCAACTGAGTTATCTTGTATATGAAAGTGAAACAAATAGGGTTTTAAAAGAGGGCGATTATATTATTGATATTCCAGAAACTGTTGATATTTCACCTGAAAGTATAGCGATTCATGGAATTACTAGAACAAAGTGCAATCGTGATGGTGTAAAAATTAAACAAGCTATTACGGAATTTAAAAAATGGCTAAATATTGCAGATATTGTAGTAGCACATAATATGGAATTTGATAAAAAAATGCTGATGGTAGAATGTGCTAGAAATAGAATGATGCATGGATTTTATAACAATAAAGCATATTATTGCACGATGAAAAACTCAGTGAACTTGTGTAAAATTGAAGCAATCAGTAGAAAGAATGGAGAAAAGTATTTCAAATATCCTACACTTGTAGAACTTCATAAATTCTTGTTTAATGAAACACCAGAAAATTTGCATGATTCATTTATTGACATTCTTATTTGCTTCAGATGCTTTTATAAATTGCGCTTTAATGAAGATATTGGTTATAAAAACAGACGAATTGGATCATTGCTTGTTAAAAGGTGTTCATTATAAATACATGATAATGGTCAATTTCTATAATACTTTTATTTTTGTCTATATTTTTAAAATAGACAAATTTTAAATTTGTTCCGAATTCAATATATACGCTAGATTTAATTGCAGAATATAATGCATTATCATTCATTGTAAGTCCAGGGCGTATCCAAAGAACATAATGTCTTATATACCATGGAACATTATAAGGGTAATTATTTATAACAAAATATACACTGCTATTCTCCAATTTATTTTTAATATTATTTATAAAATGAATTTTATCCTCATGTGATTTATTGTGATAATTATCTTGAATTTCTATTCGTCGGTGCAGTGCCAATGTAGTGATTTTTCCATTTAATGTTAATAAATAGCCAAATGTATATTCACCATGAATATATGTATAATATAGAAACCAAAAATAGTTATTAATAAAGTTAAAAAAATTTAAAAAATAATGTATTCCTCTCATTATTAATGTTATATTATATATTTTAAGTGATTTAATAATTATCTTTATATATAACTAGATGAATCATAGTTTAAATGATCGTATTAGCTTTTATAGAAAAATATCCTTTTTAAATTTTTATACATGTTGTTCTATAATATTAAACTCGCGTAAAATAATAACAAATGACTCTGTTATTAATGGTGAATTATTAATGACTATTTATAAATGGTATGAGGAATTAAAATATGGTTATACACTTAAATCTTATGATATAACATCTCATCATTTGGGATTATTTTTGGTTTCTACTATTGTAAAGTTATATATGCCACATAGAAAGGATGAATTAATTAAGGGCTTTTATATACATATTCCATTTCTTTTTAGAAGTATCAAATACAGCACTCAAAATCAACTCATTAAAAAATATGCAGAAAATATCTATTTAATTTCATGGTTTCCATTTTCAGGTTATAGATTATTAACACTTTTTAATTCAAGTAGAGATTCATATAATAATGATGGACAATTTAATTTTCTATTTTTATCATTTATGTTTATTACATTCACCATGCTTGATTTAAATTGGACACCTTGGAATAAATATAGACAAATTTTGACCATGAAACATTATTAATATTAATAAGAATATATGAATATATATATGTATATATTCATATGAATATTGTATTATATACTAATTGTGCAGGAAACGTAATTAGAACTATGTTTCAAAATCATCCGTTTACCAAAGGTAAATATAATGTTTCATATTTTTGGAATTATGAAAATTTACATAAAACAAATATAGATAATAACCATGAACAATTGTTAAATAAATGCGATATATTTATTTATCAACCTATGAACAAAAATTATGATTATAGTGAATATAATATTGATAATATTCGTAAATATTTAAAGAATGAATGTAAAATTATAAGAGTTAATTATTATAGAACAAGAGCATTTTGGTATGAATGTACTTATATACCATATCTTGAATATGGTAACTATAGTTTTCATACTATGACTGGTTTATTTAAAGATTTTATTAATATCAAAAATAAAAATGACAAAAAAGAGATGATAAATTTTATCAATAATATACAAATAGATGAGAAAGATTTAATTAAGTTTTTTGAAAATGAGTTAGAAAATTTTAAAATATTAGATGAAAAATCAGATGTCAAAATGTATAATTTTTTTAAATTAAAATATAATGATAATCTATTGTTTTTTGATCCATTCCATCCAACTAATATATTTTTTTATGAAATTTTTAGACAATTAGTTAAACAAATCCTTAATCATGAATTACCTGAAACAGATTTAGATTTTTTAAATGAATCAAAAATAAAAGATGTAGAAATGACAAATTGGACTACACCTATTTTACCATTAATTAAAACAATATTAAAATTAAATTACGAAGATATTATACCTTGTTTCCATCCAGAATCCCATCCAAAAAGATTATATATGAATACTTATGATAATTATTATATTAGATTATCGCCTAATAATTTTAAAAATTATCTGGATTAAGTCGGCGTTTTAAATATTCAAAGATGTAAAGCAACAAGTAAAAAATGAAAAAATTAGAAAATACTAAGATTGCAAAAAAAGAAAGAAAAAAGGTCAAAAACTTATAAACATAAATAATTCATCTCTTTCTCACCGCCCAAAATGGATATTGTAGTGACTCATCGTTTCCAAATGGTGTAAACCATGATTCGTCTTTTAGTAATATTGATCCATATATTTTCCTGAGTAGACTAAGCACACTTTGATCATGTCTATTATCATTAAAACAACTTTCCTGGTTATTGTTATTATAATGGTTAGTGAAAAGTAATGGGTTATCATGCAGACATTGTAAAGCTTTTGTAAATATATTTCTTGCATTTTCATTATTCTTTATAACCATAACTCCACCAATTATTTGGCCACTACATGCTATGTTGCTTTCCATACTAACATTAAAATATTCAAATATTTCTTTTACAGTCCAGTTCTTCTCAATATGGTGCATTTGAAAAGATATTATTCCTTCCTCACTACTATCAACCATTTTTATATATTCATCAAATCTCTTTTTACCTCTTGGATTAATTGTGCATCCTGCATCCAAATAGATCAATATATCATTATCATTTATTTCATCAAGTTTCTTCTTAATAATATATGGTTTCCATATCCAGTATCCACCTCCTTGTCGTTGTTGTAATATATTACCAAATTTTTTTTTAAAATCTGTGGATAAGTCATCAACACCATATGCAGTTATTGTATCGAACCACATAGTTGCTTTTACTTCCTTACATATTCTTTCTTTTGCATTATTAAATTCTGAATTACCATATGTAATAAAATGAATCATATATTCATATATGAAATATATTTTTTAACTATTAATACATAAATACTATAAACATATGAATTATCATAATTAACAAAGTGATTATTATAATTCCTGATTCATCTATATTCTTGATCATATATGTATTAACGTGTTGATAACCAATTCTTGCATAATATTGTCTAACACCGATTCCTGATATTACAGCAATTTTCTTGAATCCGGATATATTAGCTTGTCTCTCTGCAAATTTTACAAGTTCTTTTCCAATACCCCGATGTTGGACGCTATTACATGATTTATTTTCATTATTTGAAACAACTTCACCATGAACATGTAGCTCCCTAATAAATGCGCAATTTTTGAGCTCGGGAAATCTCTCATTATTTGCTCCGGCATTTTGTGATAGCCTAAGACGGATAAATCCATATAAAATCCCATTTTCATGCTTTCCGTATTTATTGTTCCATTCATTGTTTTTTATATAGGATTGGTTTGTTTCTCCAGATTCCATAGATATAAAATATTCCTTACCATTAGACGATACATATTCTCTGCAAACTATCTGCATTTCACTAGGTGTATTTTTTGTTTTAATTTCTCTACAGCGAATGCATTTGCATGTTCCTTTATTTTCCTTTTTCATCTTATTATGAATAATTTGTCTAAGATTTGTAACCTTATTTCCACCATATATATACAAGTTACCTTCCTTATCTTTGTTTGGAATATCTCTAACTACCCGATTAAGCCTAATCCATTGCGGGATTTGTTGTTTAACATTTGCAAGAAGTTCAATAAGCTTATCTGGATCATTATCTACCCACGATTTATAACTGCCTTCTTCATGCCATGTTTTCAATTTTGTCCAAGGAACAACTGCAGTCGGATAAATTTTCCAGTCATCAAATTGCAAATCTTGTGAGTTAAGAATGTAATCAAACATCTCTCTATCTTTCTCATATGAACTACCCGGTAAATCAGGCATCCAATGTGCATCAACCTTAAAACAATGGTCTTTAAGTATTTGAACTGCATTTATGGAATCTTTCAAATAGCATCCACGATTTACCTTTCTGAGAATTTCATCATCTGTGTGTTGAATACCTAACTGAACCCTTGTGCAACCCAAATACCTAAGCCATGCACATTCTTCATTATTGATTGAATCAGGTCTCATTTCAAGTGTAAGTCCAATAATTCTTACACGTCCTGTTTCATTAATTTTATGTTCTTCTGAAAGCGGTAATCTCTCTCTTTCACCTTCATAGAATGAATTTGCGGCGTAAAACAAATCACGTATATATTCTTCCTGATATTGACGTGGATACTCGGTCCATGTTCCTCCAAGAACAATCAATTCTATTTTATCAACAGGATGATTATTTTTATAATATTGTGTTGCTCTAGCGGTAAATTGTTTATATGCATCATAATCATTTTGCAATCCTCGCGCCACTGTTGGTTCATCACTCAAGTAAGAACGTGCATTTTTCTCTCTTCCATTTTCATCAAGTTCTCTTGGACAATAAGCACAATCATGTTTACAGCTAAATCGTTGAGTTTTTATTTTTCCATTTTCATCAGTAAATTTTGGATAAGGAGCAGTAATGGTTGAAACAACAACAACGCCTGATGAACTTCTTGTTTCCTTGACTTTAAAATATCTTTTGAACATGTCCTCATTAATATGATAGAAATCAGAATGTATTTTTTTATATTCTCTGAAGGCTGAACCCATAATTGTTTTACTAGGATTACATTTAAACTTACGTTTTAAATTTTTAATCTCTTCGCCAATTTCTCTCTGATCATTGTATGTTTTGGATATTAAACATACAATAATATTATCAATATTGCTCGGCGAATCACTCGTAAATAGGTCTTCTATGCTCATATGTAATCCGTATTATAATATTATTTATATTTCAATTTAATAATAAATTAAGCAGAACACATTTCACAAATTTCTTCATTTTCATTACGTTCTACATTAGCATTAGTGCTAGATGGATCCAATGTAAATTGTTGTGCTTGATGTCTTGGCTTTCTTCTCAAATAGTAAATACCGGTCTTAAGTCCCTGTTTCCAGCTATAGAAATGCATAGCTGTTAATGATTTATAATTAGGATTCTCTTGCCATAAGTTAAGACTCTGACTTTGACAAATAAATGCTCCTCTATCACGAGCCATATTAATCATGTGCTTCATTGGTATTTCCCATACTATTTTGTATTTCTCTTTTATTTCATCGCTTATCATATCAAGATGCTGAATACTGCCCTTATTCGCAATAATATTATCTTTGAGCCTCTGACTCCACACTCCCAATTCCTGCAATTCCTTCATTAAATATTTGTTAACTAAAACAAACTCTCCAGCATTTGTTCTTCTTGAATATATATTACTTGTAAATGGTTCAAAGCATTCATTATTTCCTAAAATTTGACTAGTACTAGCAGTAGGCATAGGAGCTAACAAAAGAGAATTTCTTATACCGAAACATTTAATACTTTCTTTTAATCCATCCCAATAATATCTATCAGATGGTTCAACATTCCACATATCAAATTGTAAAATACCCTTAGATGTTGGAGAATTTTCAAAGGAACTATAAGAACCACAGGTATGATTGTTTTTTTCTAATGCTAAATATTCTTCCTTAGTGATAATAATACCATCTACATACATATCACCATTATTATCAAAACAGTGATTAGATTCTCGCATTATTTTCTCTCTATTAGCTATCATAATACCATGCCTTTTAATTGCCATTTCATTAGAACATTCAACTGATGCATGATAAATAGTCTCAAATATATCCTTATTTATTTTTGCAGCTGCTTCACTTGAGTAAGGAACATTCATTAGAATAAATGCATCGGCTAAACCTTGCACACCTATACCGATAGGTCTATGTAGCATATTACTTCTACGTGTTTTATCTGTAGGGTAAAAGTTAATATCAATAATTTTGTTCAAATTTTCCGTTATAATTTTGGTGACTGCATGCAACTTTTCAAAATCAAATGTTTTATCATCACGAACATAACGCGGCAAGGCTATAGAAGCAAGATTACATACAGCTGTTTCATTTGCATCAGAATATTCTATAATCTCTGTGCAAAGATTACTAGATTTGATGGTGCCCAGATTTTTTTGATTAGATTTTTCATTACATGCATCCTTATAAAGAATATAAGGTGTTCCAGTTTCCATTTGACTGTCTAAAATACTAAACCATAATTGCCTAGCTTTAATTGTTTTACGACCCCTTCCTTCTTCTTCATATTTTTCATATAATTTTTTAAATTCATCGCCATATACTTCGGCTAAACCAGGACATTCATGTGGACACATAAGTGTCCATCCCTCATCATCTTCAACGCGTTTCATAAAAAGATCTGACAGCCATAGAGCATAGAAAAGATCTCTAGCCTTTGTTTCTTCTTCACCATGATTCTTTTTAAGTTCAAGAAAATCAAAAATGTCAGCATGCCAGTTCTCTAGATATATGGCAAAACTTCCATTTCTTTTACCACCTCCTTGATCTACATAACGCGCAGTATCATTAAATACTTTGAGCATGGGAACAATGCCATTACTAGTTCCGTTTGTTCCATTAATGTGACTTCCATTTGCTCTAATATTATGAATATGTAATCCAATGCCTCCTGCATACTTTGATATTTTTGCACAATTTTTCAGTGTATTATAAATCCCATCTATACTATCATCTTCCATTCCTAACAAAAAACATGAACTACATTGAGGTCTAGGGGTTCCACTATTATATAATGTTGGTGTTGCATGAATAAAATATTTTTGTGACATTAAATCATATGTAGTTTTAATTTTTTCTAAAAATTCATCAGATGGCATTCGTGTATCCCCGTGAATACCAATAGATACACGCAACCACATATATTGTATACGCTCTAGAACAACACCGTTCAATCTCATAAGATAGGCTCTTTCTAAGGTCTTGAATCCAAAATAATCAATTAAATAATCTCTATTATTATCAATCATACTCTCTAATGAATTTTTGTGTTCTCTAACAATATTTATTAATGCCTCAGAGATAATGGGTTTATGAGAGCCGTGAATATCTTTAAAATTATACAGTTTCTCCATAGTTTCGCTAAAACTGGTAGATGTATTTTTGTGATTGTTTGAAATGACAATACGACTTGCTAATTTACCATAATCCAAATGTTGAGTAACAGATGTTGCGCATTGTTCGGCTGTAAGTTCATCTATTTTATGAGTAGGGATATCATCATACAATTGGTCAATAACTTTTGCTACTAGTGGTGTAATATTAATAGAAATATTGGCCTCAACGCCCAATTTTTTAACACGGTTTAAAATCTTATCAAAAGACATCTCTTCCTTTTTTCCACTGCGCTTAATGACGGTAGTTTCCCTAAAAACATCCATATTATGTATATTTGTAGGAATTATTTTAAATCCATTCAACCAAATTATTCTTTGTATATATTATAAGTAATGAAAGTATTGATCATTTTAGTAATAGTTGGTGTTTTACTGTTATGCAGTATTAATTCATCAAAAGTATTAGAAACCTTTGAACCATTAAAACATGGAAACAGTCCATGTGTAACAGAACAGCCTATTTTATATGGAGATTACCCAGTTAAAAAGAATCCAATGGTATCTAATTTAGGATCACAGCAATTGTGGAAATATTATCCAGTTAATCCGGTAGGATCATATAAACAGGAAACTAATAATATAAGGTATTGGACTACACCTAATAATGGCACATGTTCTCCTGGTATTTTTTGTGGAGGATTGTATGATGAAAAAAAACTAGATATCCCAAATCCTCCATCTGCTCCTCCAGTTGATAACAATGATATACGTGTTAATTATTATAATAGCGAACGAATCGGTAATAATCTATTTATTCAGTAAATCCGTTTTTTTGATCTAAATCAAGTTTTTTAATATCAATCAAACAACCTGTTGATTCTAACACAGGTGTTGTTTTAACAACCTTGCGTTTTTTTGGAGCTCTATGTTCATATCCCTCTTTTCTTTCCTTTTCTATAATTTTCCATACTTCATTAATCAGTGTGTATGCATAATTTATCCATAAATCATTCTTATCTACAAGAATACAGCTTACATCTTCTAGTTTCCAATAACTATTTTTAATCCAAGTATTTTCATCATTTTTTTCCATTGTTACTGTTTCCCATGCTTCAAAATCTTCCTTTGATACATCAAGAGGTGAATATTCATAATGAGGTTTAGCATCTTTCATGAAACACATAATAATTCCTTTTAATTTATCATCAAAAGTTCTAGTGAAAGAACCATCTGAATCAAAATCGTCTTTTGTTTCATATTCTTGAAATACAGTTTCAAGAAAATCACAAGTTGACAAATTACATGTAGCCATTTGAAGTTGCATTTGTATCCAATAATCTTTTTTTGGAATACCGGTCAACTTCCTTGAAACAGGGTTCTTTATTTCTAGCATTCTACCAAAACGTTCAGATGTATCATCTACATTAATACCATCAGGCGATGCACCTAAACATTTAACCTTAGGATGAGGAATACAACCAAAATCTTCTATTTTTGTTTTATATTTTGATTCATAATACATTACTGAAAGTTCTTCATATTTCTGACCCCAATGCATAGCCGAGTTAATATTTACACTTTGATATTTACTAGTATCTAATGGTTTACACTTTTCATAAATTAATTGATTAAGTGCAGCAGGTGAATCAAATATTTTCCAAGCATTGCTAGCAGTAATTAAATTATAACGGAATTGATACCATTCATTTGTTCGCTGATCAGGTTGATAAACGTTTCTTAAGATATTAATTTTGTCAGTAATATAATTAATATTAGGCATACCATCAGTATAAGTTCCATAATATGACCTCTTTGGAATGAATGTGTTGTAAATTATAGACAGGATATTTAAAACACAATAATCTATAACTTCATCTAAATTTGTATCTGGATAAATATAAACTAGTTCTTTATTCATAATTTGTGTTATCTTGATTTTAAAATTTTCTGAAAAATCATAAGATGATATTTCATTTATGTTATCATTCAAAATATTGCAAGCGTTATCATAACCCATTTTAATTATCTTGTCAATATCCTCTGTTGTGGACATGTTTTATATATACTAATTTTCTTTTAATTCAGTATCAATTTTATTATTATTTTCTTTAAGTGTCTTTTTAACTTTGCGAGGTTTTTTTGGTGCTAATGCTTTACTGGTAGTTAATCGTTTATCTGATTTTTTCATGGTAAATTTTGTAGACTTTTTATTAAACATTAAATTGGGTATAGACGTAATAGTAGCTTTATTTTTATCATATACTACATCCTTAACACGAGATAATTGTTTTTTTTCAAGACATTCTTTTAAATATTTTTTAAGTTGTGCTTTTTCTGAAGTGATTTTGTTTTCTTTACAATACTTGTCTACAAAAGCGTTTAATTTATTGATTTTAGTTGATTTATCTAATTTATTCCATGGTATATTTTCATTATTTACATTATTATCCTTTTGTATAATTTGATCTATATTATCTACATTTGCATATGTTGTATTTTCTGAATTTGAATTTCCATTTAATAGCATAGTCTTATACTTAATATTTTTTAATTCTTGACATTCATCTGTTTTGCTCATTTACATATTATTATCATGTTAATTTTAACCTTTTTTGGGTTAAATCTTATAATTATTATATTGATTTTAATTATAAGATTTATGGAAAATAAACAAATAAGTATAATAGGCAAACGAAATACTGATAAAATTTTAAATATTAAAGAGCCTAAGCGTGATGATTTCATGCTTGATGAAGATTTTTTAGATTTTGATAAACAATTAGAAGTTTTAAGAAAATTATACTTTAATGAGAACTTTGATCATGTAAAAGATGTAATCAAGGTTTTAGAGAAAAAACGTAAGGGTTATAAATACCAAGATGTAAATAAGCAGAAATATAATGAAGAAAGTTTTATTAATTTTGACACTATGATAGAGTTATTATTAAGTTCTAAATTAAAATGTAAATATTGCAAACAACATATGTTACTTTTTTATGATAAAGTTGGAGAGAAAAAACAATGGACATTAGACAGAATTGACAATAGTTATGGTCATAATAATGAAAATGTTGTTATTTCTTGTCTTAATTGTAACATTAAGAGGCAAGATTTAAATTATGATAAATTTAAATTATCAAAAGAAATAAGAAAAGTAAATAAACAAGAATAATTATCTTAAAATTAGTATTTAAAAATAAATAAAATATAAATAATAATGGCTACTACATGTACAACACAAAATGATTTATTATTAAATAATTTATTAAAATTTTACAAGCAGGACAATAACATGGAACGAATGTTAAATATTATTAACGGTGAATCTAAAATCTCTCTTAGAATTGTTGATTGGTTTGCTACTAATTATGCTAAAATGAACTTTACATTGTATAATCTGAAAAATACCAATGGCGATGTTGAACGATTTAAACCATATATTGATTATAAGTTGAAACTCAAGGCTTATTCAAAAAGGAGATTTGATCCATTTTGTAGATGGGATAGGATAACAATACCATATACGGAGGGAACATCTATTCAAACAACCATAGGTCAGTTGAATTTTTTCAAATGGGGTCTTGAGAACAAGGTCATAGATTATATTGAGAATAACTATGATGCTATTGAGAAAGATATGAATAACCGCAATAGCACATCAAAGAAAAATAACCAAAATGATTTGAAACATGATACCAATACAGATAATAAAACAAGGAAAAAGAGAGAAGAATTATCAATATCAGCGGCGAAAAGTATTAAAAAGGAGGAAATTAAAATTACAGTAACATTCAATTAAAATATAATAAATTGTTTAAACAAATAAATTGTTTAAGTAAATATTATATTTTAAATTATGGGAAATAGTCAATCTGTTCAAAAAATAAATTATGAAGATATGCAAAATTTATCATCAAATGATAACAATATAATAATTAATACATTACCCCAGCATGAACAAAACTGTCTAATTAGAAATACTCTTAAAATTGAAGATGAAATTAGTGTTTTAAATAAATATATAAAGCAAGATAAAAGTATTAAAATTATTGTTTATGGTAGAAATTGTAATGATGAATCAATATATAAAAAATATAAACAACTAACTGATCTAGGATTTACCAATATTTCTTTATATGTTGGTGGCATGTTTGAATGGCTTCTTCTCCAAGACATTTACAGTGAAGAAAATTTTCCAACTACACAAAAAGAAACTGATATTTTAAAATTTAAAGCTATATCACAATTAAATCCCAGATTATTAAAATTTAATTAAATTCATTTTTTTTTCATTTCTTTCATTTCTTTACAAAATACAATTGTTTTGATATAATCAATTGTTTTTTCTGCAAGATTATCATATTCTAAAATATCAATTGTTGAATCTATGTCACCATTCAAAACCAATGTTGATCCTATTTGTGTTAGCCAAATATCATGATTATCATGACAATTTGTTAGATATTCAATAGGTATAGTTTCACCATTACGATTGCGTTTTTTGACACGTTCAAAACATGTTTGCGGAGTTGCACGCAAATATACATGGCCATTATATTTTGTTTCATTTGCAAACTCATCAAACCAGTTTGTATATATCTTATGCTCTATGTCGTCAATTTTGCCATCTTCAAAAAGCATTTTTGCAAAAACATTCCTATCTGTAAATACACATCTCTCGCTAATGATTATTGAATTCGGATTCTCTCGCATAGCCTTACGAACCATCGCCTGGCGTGATATATATGCCATCATTTGAAATTTAAATGCATACTCTTCTTGATTTCCATAAAATTTTGTTAGAATATCTATACCATTTTTATCTTTAATATTCTGCCATTCATCCACTGGTTCTTGTAGGAAGATAATTTGACGACCATGCAATTCAGTTCCTGCGGCTTTTTTAAGAGCATGAAGGAAACTTGACTTACCTGCTCCAATATTACCCTCAATGGAAACTAGGATGGGGATACTTGACTCAGCCATATGTAGTATAGATTTATTGTTTTAAATTTTCTTTCAATTGTATATAAAATTGAAAAATAATAGAAAGATAATTACAATTATATACAATGGTAGACCTCACACAACGCAAGCTTACAAAGGCTGAATGGACTAATCTTGAGGTTAAACTCAATGAAGATGAACTTGATATTTTAAAAATGTTAGTTGCTGCTTATTATGATATTAATTATAGTATCAACAAAACACATTCCCTTATTACATTTATTAAAACCGAATTTTCAGAAAAAATGGAAGAATATCTGTTTATTAAATATTTTCAAGAGTTTATAGCTAAAATGATTAAGAAATTTAGTTTGGACTTTAAAATGCCTACTGTTTCATCAAGCAAGGTAAAAAAGGTAGATATTATTAGAATTTCAAACGTTGAACAAAATCTAATGACCAATAAAGAAATCATATTTGAGTTTATAATTCTTCAAATGTGTGATTATATGCTTCGTGCATACAAGAAAAAGGATAACAACTGGCTTTTCCATTATTATACTATTCTTACCATTTCTAAATATAATATTAAACATAAAAATAAGTTTGTCACTGCATTTGTTGATTATATTATTGAGGTATATGGAACATATACGACTATTACAGACATTATCTACAACAGTCATGAAATTATTGAAAAGAACAAAAATATTCTACAATATGCTGATATTTCACTATATGAACATCAAAAACAGATTTTTACAGCTATTAAACGACCTGGTCCTAAGTTGATACTCTACACTGCACCAACCGGCACAGGAAAAACACTTACGCCCATTGGCCTTTCAGAAGAAAAACGAGTCATATTCGTCTGTGCCGCAAGGCATGTAGGACTAGCATTGGCTAAAGCATCTATTTCTATAAATAAAAAAATAGCTTTTGCGTTTGGATGTAATGATATTTCAGATATTAGACTTCATTACTTTGCAGCAAAAGAATATACCAAACATAAGCGATCTGGAGGGATTTTCAAGGTTGATAATAGTGTTGGTGATAAAGTTGAAATTATGATATGTGATCTCAAATCTTATACATATGCTATGTATTATATGCTTGCATTTAATAAGGCCGAAAATGTTGTTATGTATTGGGATGAACCTACAATCACACTTGATTATGATGAACATCCTCTTCATGAAATTATCAAGGATAATTGGGAAAAAAATACAATTCCTAATATTGTCTTATCATCCGCTACATTGCCTAAAAAGGATGAGATTGGGCCTGCAATTGGTAATTTTAAGAGAAAATCCATTGATAGTGAAATTATTGATATCCAGAGTTTTGATTGTAAAAAAACAATTTCATTGCATAAAAAAACGGGTGCACCTGAACTTCAACATCTAAGATATGAAAAATATGATGAAGTAATTAAATCTGCTAAATTCTGTCATGAATTTAAAACTCTTCTACGATATTTCGATCTAAACAGTATTATTCAATTTATTAAATTTGTAAACGATCATAAATATTTCAAGCATGACAGATTTAATATTGAAAATAATTTTGAAAGTTTTAATAATATTACAATCAATAATATTAAATTGTATTATCTTCTTCTACTTCAACATATTATTAAAGACCGTTGGACAGAAATTCATACTTATTGTAAGCACAATACTATTTCACCATATGAATCTAATATTCATATTACTACTAAAGATGCTTATACCTTGACAAGTGGTCCTACTATATTCCTTACACGCGATATTGAAAAAGCTGCAAAAGTTTATCTTAAAGAGTCTAAAATCCCCGATCTTGTGATCAAAAATATTTATGAAAATATTAAGTTTAATAATACAGTAAATAAAAAAATTGAAAAATTAGAAAAGGACATTGAAGATGCTGTCAATAAAGCCAAAGAGAGCAAATCTAATGATGGCAAAGAAGCAAAAGGCAAGGGTGATGCTGATGTTCCCCAAGGTGTTAAAAAAATGATGGAAGATGTTGATTCAATGCGTAAATGTGTTAAAAGTGTATCACTTCATGATATGTTTGTTCCAAATAAAAGATTGCATATTGATAAATGGGCATCTACTAGAACAACTGAGGGTGTCTTTACTAGTGATATTGCGCCTAATATTGTTGAATCTATTATGCTTCTTCCTGATGTTGAAGATTCGTGGAAGATTCTCCTACTTATGGGTATTGGGGTATTTGCTCAAGGATTTAATATTGCATATACGGAGATCATGAAAAAGCTAGCGGAACAGCAAAAGCTTTATCTTATTATTGCATCTGATGATTTCATTTACGGAACAAACTATCAGTTCTGCCATAGTTATATTGCGCGTGATCTTGGAGACATGTCTCAAGAAAAGGCTATCCAGGCTATGGGGCGCGTTGGTAGACAAAACATTCAGCATTCATATTCAATTAGGCTCCGGGATGATGGACTATTTGATATATTGTTTAACGAACAAGAGGATAAACCTGAAATCAGAAACATGAATAAATTGTTCTCATAAATAAGTATTCAATAAATTCAATAAAAAATTTATTATTAAATATAATAAATTTTTTTATTTATATTTAACCGCGCAGTCTTAGAACTAAATGAAGCGTTGACTCTTTCTGAATATTATAATCAGATAAGGTTCTGCCATCCTCTAACTGTTTTCCTGCGAAAATAAGACGCTGCTGATCAGGGGGAATACCCTCCTTGTCTTGAATCTTAGTTTTAACATTATCAATTGTGTCAGAAGGTTCAACTTCCAGTGTAATCGTTTTGCCTGTGAGCGTTTTAACAAATATCTGCATCACTTATATATATAAAATATTTAATTTTTAAGTCTTTTCAACTTTTTAAATTTGCAACAATCCAGGTTGTTATTGCAGTTCCCACACTGGTAATTACTACCAAATAATGTTCAGATATTTTATGTTGAATACTATTAGCTAATTGACATATAGGTGACCCTATTGTAAACAAATTTACAAATGGACCCCAAATGCCTGAAGGAGCACAATAAATGGTTATAAATTGAATTAATCCCCAATGAATTGTTGATAGTAGAAACAATAATCCTATAATATATAATATATTTTTACAAAACTGTGAAAACCCACTAAATATCTGCATCTAATTTTTAAATGCTGTTCTACCTTTAATTCAATTTTATTAAAATTAAAATATTATATAATATTAAGATGAACTTTGATAGGGAACCTTTAAATGCTACGTTTGACCGAGAATATATTTTACAAAAGGCTATCAAAAATACGATATGTTCCTCATGTAATAATTATTCTTTAAAAGGTAGAACAGTTCTATTAGAGCATCACAATGAGAAAGGTAGATGTATTTTTATTCGCTCTGCAAGTAAAACATCGCAGAAGGATAAAAATATTATACCATTATTTTGCACAAATCCTGCTACTTTGCAGACACTTGATATTAATGGAAAGGAACAATTATGTGTATGTATTAATAGAGTAGGAGAGAAAGCTGTTATTTTAACCAGCGATACTGAATTACTTACGCGCATGTTTTATGAAGATATTGAAGGATGGATTAACTCTACAAATGATTATAGAAAAAAATTCCAACAATGGGCAGAATGTTTACAAAATCAACTATACAAATGCGTTCATTCATTACAGAATAAAAAAATACTTGTTGATCAATTACAGATTAAGGATAAGGCATATGCCATAAATTCTCTTAGATATCTCTCTTTTGTTTTAAACTCTAACTCTAACGGCTATCATGCATTGAAAGATTATAGTTTTAATAAATGGAAGGATCATTGGGATAAATCTAATTTAGCAGTTCATATAAAAAATAGACACTGTTTAATAAAAGATAATTTAGGTCTTTTTAAAGATATCAAAGAAAATACCAATGTTAATATTAGAAATAGCACGGTTGATGAAATTTATGATAAATTATCCGGGATAAATAAAAATTTTACAAGTATACTTTCCAATCTTCAACGTTACAACAGTTATGAAAGTATATTATCTGAAGATACCAAAATAGAAATTGTTCAAAATTTGCAAAAATTAGCCGACCTAAGACATCACATACAAAGCATAACTAAGAATGAAGAAGAATTTATACTTATTGGCGATCAATCCTCAGGGAAATCTAGTTTATTATGTATGTTACTTGGTGTTAATATTGCATACACAGATTCTGTATTTGCTACCAGATGTCCTGTTAGATATGTTCTAGAACCTTGTGATCCTAAAGCTGGGTGGAAATACCAATATGAAGATCCTAAGAATAAAGTTTATGTTCAATGCACACAAGAAGAACTTCAGAAAAAAATGATTATGCACTTTAAATCAACTATTGGTAAAAGTATTTCATTTGAACCATTCAATATTAAAATCTCTAGCCCTATATGCACGTCACCTATGACACTAGTTGATTTACCTGGATTGGTCGGCATGAGCGACGATAGGCATAAAAATGAACAACATTTGAATTCATACTCATTAGTTCAACAATATATTAATAAGCCTAATGCGTTTATTCTTTTTGTTCATAGATTTGATGTTGATATTGGATGTTTAAATACAAAAATACTGGATATTGTAAAACAAAAACAAAAACATAATGTTATCTATTGTATTACACATTTTGATCGCTTTTGTAATGATAAGGAAATTACATATGAAAATATTTTAGATACTATAAAGGTATGCAGTCATGAAGTTGCTAGTGGTAAAAATATGTTCTTACTTTCTCTCTCTAAAAAAGTTGCAGACCTTCCCGAAAAGGAAGAATCCGTTAAAGAGTCCATCAATTATTTACAAACTAATCATGCGAGATTGTTCAAAGAAAAAAATATCTCATTTAACTTAGATTCTGTTAAAAACTTTTTACGTAAAAAAATGCACCGTCATGTTCTTGAGATTAATACTGTTCTTAGTGATTTCCTTTCTAAACAAAAGTATATAATATCAAGTGGGTTTAGCACTGCTGAAAATAACTTATATTCTGCAAAAATAAGTGAGATTGTATTAGATGTGTTTCTTTCGCAATTCAAACATAAAATTCAAAAGTTGTTAAAAGGTCACCTAATTCCATTAGCAAATTCTGATGAAAAGCGTTATTTTGAAACTCTTGATAAAGAAATTACTAATGCTAATACCTTCTCTACAAATCAGGATGTTGAAATATGGCCTACTAAAAATATTATTACAGGAGAAAATACCGATTATCAATTGACGATTGATCCATCATTAAAGAGAGATCTTGTTTCTCATGCTTTGCTTACTAGAACAATATATGAACTTAAAATGAGATTATGTAGCATTAATATTGAACCTTCTATGGATGATATAATACATGGCATTACATACGATCCTGATATTAATCTTGATACTCCAAAGGATTCTACTCATTGTGTTATGTTATATACCATCAAACGCCAATTAGATATTAATGGATTTTTTGAATATTCTATCAAAAGATTACAATATATTTTTTATAAGATAATCAAGTATGTTATATGGAGTATAATCAACGCTCCAGAAACTCCACAGGAATGTGTATTTTTATTGCAGAAAAAGGAATTTCAAGAAGTTTTTGAAATTGAAATGTTCAATTATATTAATAAATTGAGTGCCTCTACTAAATCTCAGTTTAATTCCCATTTTAATGAAATTATAAATTCACCAATTATTATTAGCCATTCTAAGAGATACAAAGATATGTTGGTAAATGATTTTGGATGGAGTGAAGAAGAAATTGATAGTTGCAATGATGGTGACATATTTAGATCAAAAAATATCGGAGCATTCAATAAGGATAACATTGATATGTTTTTAAAAGCTGATGAAGAGAGATTATGTAAGATCAAAAATTTAATCAAACTGCATATTCATGTAAGAATATTAATGATGTGTGAATACATGTCTATGAATATTGATTATAATTGGCGTAGAATGCTTGATGATACAAGAGAGATAATGACATGTGATAAAGACATTAACACTTTTAATATTTTTGATTATATTAAACAGCATATTTGCAAGACAATAACTGTTAACGAAAAGACATATTCTAGTGAGTATCTACATAAAATATATAATGGGGTTTCTAACGAAAAATCATATATTGATCCTAATAAGATTGCAGGAATAAATAGTTACATTGACAATTTGAGCGAATACAACGAAAAAATACCCGATATATTACATCAATCTGTTAAACTTGCTGGAAACAAATTTTTATAATTATTAATAATAATATTTTCATTTAATAATTATACATTGCTTTTGAAGATGCCATACAATTCTGATGTCTTTTCCTTGAATAAATGCAACAAAGCGGTTTCTTTGTTTGAAACATCATTAAGCTGAGCAGTAAGAGGCTCAAGTGCAGCAGACACATTCATGCCTTTTTTCTCAAACTCTAAAAGTTGATTTCTACAGTCAGATACAGAACGCTTCTTTTCATCAAACTGCTTAAATGCAGATGTCAATCCCTCAAGTGTTTCTTTTAACTGTGTTTCAATCAATGATATCACCTCTTCCTTATTATCAATTGTTGATGTTACAACAGTAGCCTCTACCTTAGACTCTACCTTAGGCTCTACCTTAGGCTCTACCTTAGCCTCTACCTTAGGCTCTACATCAGGTTCTACCTTAGCCTCTACAGCAGGCTCTACTTTATGCTCTACCTTAGCCTCTACCTTAGCCTCTACCTTAGGCTCTTCATAAGCTTACTTCTTACCCTCTTCCATTTCTATATTAGAGCGATTATTTATTTTTGCTTTTACCTCATTTATCTGAACCATATATTTTACAGCATTTTTTTGTAAAGTAGAAAATGTTTCATACATCGTATTATCACTATTATCTAATGATTTATAAGATTCACATAAGATTTTAATTGAATCATTATATAATGTATAATTTTGTAAAAATATATTTAATGCTGTTTCCTTTGAATCAAATTTTAAAAAAAAATCTGGTAATTCAAATGTTCCATCACTAGTTAGATTACTATTTATTTTTTCAATATCATTAATGCTTAAATTAATATTATTTTTAATATCATTACAGATACTTTTAACATTTTCATTATTCATTATTTTTTCTAAATCATCTATATTTATTAAACAATGTTTATGCAACTCTTTTGATAAAGATAGAAATTCTTCTTTACTCGTAACAGCTAACAGTTGTTCTAAGTCTTCATATGTTAAATCAGAAATTGACATTTATAAATATTAAAAATATAATTTATATTTATTTTAATCGTAAAATATAAATTATGGGTATCTATGGTGTCTATGGTGTCTATGATGTCTATGATGTCTATGATGACCATGATGGCGGTAATGAGGACGCATAGGACCACGTGATACATAAACAGGGTAAGCAGTAGGCTGTTTCAAAAGATTGACAACAATAACTCCCAAAAATAAAATTATAAGAATTAAAAATAAATCTTCCATATATAATATAATAAGAAAATGTTATGGTTTTTAATAACAACCTCAGGTTATTTATATTACATTCAGTTTTCACCCTCAATGGGCAACATTTGGTATAGATGTGGAGAATTTGTCCCACATAATGCTCTTAATTTAATGGTATATCCGTTTAAAAATATTATGATGTGGAAGCCTGAATTATGGACAATTAATTATCCTATTTGGCTATTTGTTGGATTTACTATAACTAAATCTATAGGCTATATATTCAAAATAAGAACCCGTTAAAATTTAATAATTATATAAAATATTTATCTTCTGACGATTTTATAAATGTAATTATAGTATTATAAACTTCTTCAAAACAAATTATCTCATCAACCAAATTTTCATCGTTAAAGAAATAATAAATACGAATATTCCTTAATTTATCCAATGGGACAAACCGGGATTTACTTTCTCCTCCTCGTGCAATATAATGAGGCAAAATATTATATTTATAATTTTCAGCCAATGATTGAACTGCATATTCACCTAATTTTAATACGCGTTTAGTATTATAGTATTCATCTGTCTTCGTGCGATCTTTATTACAAACCCAATTAATATTATCATACATTTCAGGCATATTCATAATAATTATATAATTCTAAATTAATAAAATATAAATTTATATATATATGTCTTCAACTAACAAAAATAGTAAGGGTTTTTTGGGTTCAAAAGCATTTAAACAAGGTATAAGTTTTGGTATTATCTCAAGCACATTAACTACGTTAGGATTAAACGTTGGCATGTGGGCATCTGGTGGAAGTGTTGACGTTTTAATCAAAGCCATATTAGGTATAACAGTTAGTGATGCGTTAGCTGACTCATTTTCAATATATATGGCTAATAAAGCAACTGGTGATGCTGATATAGCTTTACTATCAGCTATGTGTGTTTGTGTGATAGAATTTATTTTACCTCTTATATTTATTCTTCCATTAATATTCATGCATTTAACTGATGCTATTATAACAAATACAATTATTGGTGCTGTTCTTGTTGGTGGAACTGGATACTATGTATCAAGTATGGACAAAGATGATAAACATAACATTTTAGGACGAGTAATGATTTATTTAGGTGTATTAGCTGCTGTTTTATTACTTACTACCGGTTCAGGAGAGCTTGAGACAAAGTTGGAACCTAGCATGGATTCTATTCACAAACAATTTGTTAATAGTAAATAAATTTAAAAATATAATGTTATAAACTATATATATATTATGACTAGGTGGTCTAAAACTTTTTATATTCTTGCAATCCCCACATCTGTGTTTGCAGGAATAGGTTATGCGAGTGGCGTCAACTATTCACTTTATGCAAGAGATTTCTACAAAAGAATCAATGATTGTATAGATTGCAATCACAAGAAGGATTAATCAGAAAATTGATTATAATATTTATAAATATTACAATATTATAATCAATGCAAGATCAAGCGTGCTTAAATGCAATGCGAAACCGTATGTGGCAACGTGATGCGCACATAAATCATGGTGCTGTGACAGCCGACGCTCTAACATACAATCGTGCAAAATGGGTTATGATTTCACGGCCGCGAAAGCCTGTGATGTGCGGTGGTTACACATACACAAACCTTCACAACACATCTATTATTATGAAAAATAAGGAAAGGATGGGCATTGACACAATTGAAATTATTGTAGATAAACGAGCATCGGCACCTGGTAGCTATCCCGTATATAGTGTTTGTATTAAGAATCGTCATGGTAGTATCATAGAACAGCATGGATACTCCTCACTATATGAATTGCAAGAATTGTTTAAGTAAATAATCACTTCCCGAAGGAATTCATTATTTAATTATTTATTTATTTTTATTTCTACAAAAACCAAGTAAAATACTTAGTTGGAGTAGGCAAGACCACCCATACCACTCATGACACGGAGAACGTTGTAGTTAGTGGCGTAGACACGGACCTTAGCGGTGTTGGTGCCCTCAACGGTGGCGTTAGAAAGGACAAGCTGGAGAGTAGCGTTGTCAATTCTGGAGAAGTTGCAAGAGCCAGATGGCTGGTGCTCCTCAGGGCGAAGAGAGAAGTAGTAGACGTTGATACCCGTGTCAGGAGCACGCGTGTGGTGCTGGTAGGGCTGGACGAGATCAAAGTAAGTGCCTTCACGCTCAGAGAACCGGTCCTGGCCGTTAAGCTGGAGCTTGGCAGTTACGACAGGGTTCTCACCCCAGCAGTGCATGTCAAGGGAGCTCTCGGCGAGCACGAACGTGCCGGCATCAGAGACACCAGAGTTCTGGATTTCGGCAAAACCAAGGCGGGGCTCGGTGTATTCAGTGGAAGTGGTGGCAGGTCCGTTCCACCACTGGTTGGCGCCGTTGAGGTCAACGTCATGGGCACCAGCATCATTGAAAAGACCATAATCGGTATTGATGTAAGAAGTACCATTTGAACCCGCAGCGTTGGTGCCGGCGGCTACGCTATCAGGGCCACCGAAGGCGTGGATGGCATTAGGAAGAGCATCTACGGCATCAGTGTAGTTGAAAGGCTGGGCACCGAGAGCACGGTAGAGGTGCTGGCCACACTCAAATGATGAGCAGTAGTCAACGTTGGCATCAGGCTGAACAACCCAGATGAGCTCCTTGCATGGGTGGTTGAAGTTGAGCTTGATCTTGTTGGAAGAAGAACCGACAGACTCATCACCAGTGAACTGGAGCTGCTCAATGAGATACTCGTGAGGGTTCTGGGCCATGCGTCTGCGCTCATCAGTGTCAAGGAAGACATAGTCAACGTAGAGAGAAGCAGCAACAAGAGACTGGTTGTAGGCAGCGGT
>JAAHTH010000153.1_pt1 | contig 55411 bp, 62 predicted proteins | sample 6116091 | NCBI WGS metagenome assembly JAAHTH01 (sample SAMN13939990, study PRJNA603662) | sponge metagenome | isolation source: marine sponge | host: Mycale hentscheli | place: New Zealand | collected 2006 | reverse complement strand
TTGCATTAATAAAGTCTTCTTTATCAATGATGTTGTTGTCGTAGCATTCAAGATTAAATCTGAATGCATCATTAAGTGAATTTTCCATAGTTATTGTTTTTTAGAGTATACGTTTACTTCTACCCACCCCTTTTCCGAGTGACTTGCTTCGCAGTTGTATCCTTCTTGGTTTAATTGTTTTTCTAATATTAGCGATGCCTTCCATAAAGAAGGTTCTGGAATTTGGTCGTGTTCGTCATCATACATAACGGCACCTCTACATTGGTAGAATTGGTCGTTACCATCATCTTGACTTACAAATTCGAAATTCCATCCGTTTACTTTTCTGTAATTTTCCATAGTTATTTATCTTAAGTTTTTAATTGCTTTTTTGATTTGTGTGTGCGTGTATTTAGCACTTTGAAAGTGTGCATATGACTCACCTAATTCTTCTAATGTTAGTAGATTGTCAATTGCTTGTTCTAAAAGATCCTTCGCAGTTTTGGGTGAAATCCCACCCTTAAATTGAAGTGAATTAATGATGTCAGTCACTTCATCTCGTGATTGCCATCCTATTACCCCACCTTCACCATTAAGTGAATCGATGTTAGTCATAACCTCAAATGTGGCTACACCATCACCATATAAGCCTTCACCACCTACTACTGAGATTGTGTTGCCGTTAGGGAACTCGTGAAACGCTTGAACGCCTTTACACACTTTGTGTTTGTTGAAGTTTAAGTCATCAAAGGACTTTACTGAATTTTTCATAATTGTGTATTTAATTGTTTGACATTATTGTCGTGGTATGGGGGGAATCGAACCCCCCAATGCACCGTGCATACCTTTGTTTTAAATCGTGTAGCAAACGTCCCATTTGCCATCCTTGATACGTGCCATTGCACCACCATCATTTCCTTCGTCATCACATTGTGGAAACATTAGTGAACCATCAGACATCTCAAATACAATTGGTGATTGATACCAATCCATATGTGATTGTTCAATTGGTGTCATATACCTAACCTTGTGAATTCTTAACCCAACTAAATGTTGGAAGTTTTTAGCGTGTCTGATGTGAGGTTGATTGTTGCGTTCCTCACGTGCTTTACGTCTTGCTTTCAATCTGTCTTCATTAATACTTCGAATGAGTTTAACCCCATCTTCATATGAACGATTACCAAACTTATAACCATTGTCGCTTAGACGATAGACTCCTCGGCTTATACGCTCAAGTAGTTTTTCATCATCTATCCAAGACTTGATTGCAGTTCCGTAGTTACCTTGACGAACCACGTAAGTTTCAATGTCATTGCCTTGAGCAACCCATATTGCCTTCTGTATGTCTTGACGTGTAAAGGTTATGTGTTCAGAGTTTGTGTGCCTATCTTGAGGACGTCCATCTGAATCTTTTCTTGTCATACTCATAAATACAAGGTGTCTGAATGTAGAGTGTTTTACTGTTGATTTTTGTTTTACTGTGTTCATAATTGTGTTATTAAATTAAAGTTTCTGTTTCGTTCTTTTGAACTCCTCAGTATCGGTACTCACCGATAGACAGAGGGGAGTAGAACTCCCCACTCTAATTACTAATTCAATGGGTGAATCATTACAGTTCCACAGTCGTACCACTCACTCCACCATCCGTATTTTTGGATTTGCTCTTCCCACTTTACGTTGACGCCTAACTCGAATGATTTTGATGAGGCGTAGTAATCGTAGATTGGTAACCCTCTGAAAGTGTCATCATCCTCACCACTAACCCAAATTGAGTTGGGGTTTCCGTTGAACTGTTCTGAGGACTTTACGAAGCGCATATGCTTCCCAATGTACTTCATCATTTGCTCTTTGTCCTTGATTAAATTTTTCATAATTGTGTGTGTTTTAATGTTAGTTATTATCTGTTTAAAATGTATTTGTTAAGCAACTCTTTGTTGGAGTTGTCGAGCATCATATAGAACTTGTAAAAGTTCTCAGTTCCACTCAAACCGTGTCCGTAGTAGTTGCCATCTTTGATGTGTTGTGATGCCGTTTTGAATGCCATCAGTTGGTGTCCAAGCATCTCCCACTTACCCTTTAGGTGTTGCCCTAAAGAACCATATCCCCATACTAACTCGATGAAATCTCCAGTGAAATTGTTGGCGAAATAAGTGAACTTAATGATTGCATCTGACTCACATTTAGCGTAGTCTGAAGGTGTTGAAACGTGCTTTGATTCTGTTGTTGAATTGTTCATAATTGTACTGTTTTTAGTGTTCATAATTGTTCTATTTAAATATTAATAATACTCTAATTTACGACTAATTCTTTATGTATACAAATATAATTTCTAATTCATTTCTTTTATTGTTCTAAATAAGTTTGTAAAGTCCTGGGCATCAGTAATTTAGGCGCAATAATAATCACAGCTTTTGGGGTAGAAATGTTTAGTAGTTTAAGTGTCCGTTGAGGTACTAAGGGAAGGCTCTCTATCTCTCTTCTCTTTGATTGGGGGAAGGTGGGACGAGGGAAGGCTACGATAAGCACGTTATCTGTAGCTAAACAGAGGGAACAAGGGAAGGTATGTAGGGTAGTACATCAGTAGGGGTGGAGGGTGGTAGGTGAGCGCATAGAAATCTGAAAAAGTTGCAGAAAAAAAAAGGAAAATGTCCCTTCGAGAAAAAAACAATCGACTTTCCCCGAGGGGGGTACGTTGCGCATATCATATAATAACCCTCAAGTTCTTGATATCTGAATCTCTAAAAAATTTTTACTATATTTGTAATAAATAAAAAAGTTATGGATTATTCAGGATTGACAATTAAAAACGGAAGGCTAATCAACAACCGTCCTCAAGGACTTACAGGAATAGCTGAAGCTTCTATGTACAGAAAACAAATGAAGAAGCAATATAAGATTGATTCAATAGCAGACGGAATTGAAAGAGCGTCAATGCGTATGGATCAGGACAAAAATATTTATGAATTTTAAGACTTTCCCAATTGTTCTGTTTTGATTGTAAAAGGAGGCTCCGTCAAAAGAGTCTCTTTTTTGTTAAACCAACATATAGGAATAGCTTTAACATAGTTCAACATTAAATCAACATAACTTAACTTATTGATTATTAGTTATTTATATATAAAATGTTAGTTATGTTAAAAAAAGAATCAAATTATATAAATAAAAAAATAAAAAAAGAAAGAGATTACTATAGTAGTAAATAGAAGTGCAAACATTAACATAAACAACATAGCTTCATTTATAAAAATTATATTATCTTTGCTTTAAATTCAATTAAATTCAAAACATATGAGCAGTCAAGGTTATATACCTAAAGAGCTATCCTTCGATTCCGAAGCTCGAGAAAAACTTATTTCAGGAATCACAAAAATTTCAAAAGCAGTTAAGAGTACGTTAGGCCCACGCGGTAAAACCGTTTTAATAGAATCACCCGATCACGTTGGTGGAATGACTATTACAAAAGACGGAGTTACAGTTGCTAAAAGTATTTTCTTAGACGATCCAATTGAAAACCTTTCAATACAAATGATGAAGGACGCAGCTAATAGAACTGCGAACACAGCTGGTGATGGAACGACTACTGCGATAGTATTAACTGAGGCTATAGTAAATAAAGGAACCGAGCTTATTGCAGAACACAAGTGTAATACCACAGAAGTTGTTAGGCATATACAAATTAAGTCTAAAGATATTTTAAAAGAATTAGATGAAGTTTCCATAAAAGTAAACAAGAAAAGACTATTAGATGTAGCCTCAATATCAGCAAACAACGATTCTGAGATTGGTTCTATTATTAGCCAGGCGTATAAAAAGGTAGGTCCAAACGGAATAGTTACCGTAGAGAAATCGATGAGTTCAGAAACATATGCGGAAGTTACAAATGGAATTAGAGTTGACCGAGGTTATACCTCAACTTTATTTATTAATAACCAAAAGAAAGACGAGTGTATCCTGGAAGATGTTAAGGTATTAGTTTGCGATACAGAGGTTAGTAACATACTCCAGATTGAAAATATACTTAAGCCAATTATTCAAAACAACGAGAAACTTTTAATCATTGGTTCTCTACATCAAAATGTAGTAAACACTCTTGCGGCAAATGTAGTTCGTAATGGATTAAAGTTTTGTAATATAACTCCACCAAACTTTGGATTTAAACAACACGAGCTGATGCAAGACATCGCAATATCAGTTGGTGCTACTTACTATTCAGAAAAGACTGGTGATGATTTAAGTTTAATTCAAACTTCAGATCTTGGTCATGTAGATAAAATTATCGTTGGTAAACAATCCTCAGTAATTATAAAGCACAATCAACTAACTGAAGAAATTGAACAACGTATTGGTGAACTAAAACAACAGAAAGAAAACACAACCAGTTTAGATGAGCGTAAATTTATAGACGAGCGTATTGCTAATTTAAGTGGGGCAATTGGATGTATCTATGTAGGAGGTGATTCAGATGTAGAACAAAATGAAAAATTTGACCGAGTCGATGACTCGGTATGTGCAGTCAAGTCTGCACTCGAGGAAGGAATTATTCCAGGGGGTGGGTTGACTCTGAGGAATTGTGGAACTTATATGGTAGACCAAGTTTATAAGGCAAAACCACCAGAGTCTTTTTCTGATCAAGACGTTGCTAACATTATTTTAGGACAGGCAATACAAGAGCCCTTCTTTCAAATTTTAGAAAATGCAGGTATTGATTCAAATCCAGTAATGAGGGAAATAGATAAAGGCAATACATACAGTTATGGGTTTGATGTTAAAAATGAAAAATATGGAGACATGTACACACTGGGTATTATAGATCCATGTAAGGTTTCAAAAAATGCTTTAACCAATGCAGTATCAGTTGCCACTACAATACTTAGTACTAATGCAATTGTAACGCACACAAGAGTAAAAGCAAAATGAAAAAAATAATAATTCTATTCTTAATTTTCACATCATGTGGTAGTTCGTATAATATAGCTACTGACTACAAAATTAAAAGCATATTAACAATAACTGAAAAAGGAGACACACTTGCGGTACCAGTTAGGGATTTTAAATTTAGAATACTTGACAGACGTATACAAGAAATAATTAACCGCGATCCTTTTAGATATCAATACAGACAAAACTGGCAAGGTTGGAATTATAATTATTATTCTATTCCAAATATTCAAAACAAATCTAACTATAGCAAACCTAATCCAAAACCAACAATTATAACGCCTCAAGGAAGTAAGCCCACAATAACAATTCCACTTACTAAACCAATTAAATCCAAAAAAAATAATAATTAAATTTTAAACAATGGTAATAGATAATCAAATATTTGCAGCTTACAGAGCTGAAAAAAAAGAAGTAGACGATGCTATAAAACTTTTAGAGTCTAAAGGTTATATTGTGTATAACAAAGAAAAAAAATTATACCATGAAACCAATAGGTAAGTACATTGTAATTACAAAAATTAATGAAGAGAAAAAAACTGACTCTGGATTAATTTTATCAGCAGACGATGTAAACGCTTATCGTTATCACAAAGCAAAAGTTGTTGAGCCAGGAACAAATGTGGAAAATATTAAACCTAATGATATTATATTTTTTGACAAGTCAGCTGGACACACAATGCTTATAAACAACACGACCTATACTGTTATTACAGAAAGGGATGTTGTTGTTGTTTTATAGATTGGTTTAATTTTTTTATATAGTTCTTAAATACTTTATCGGTATAAGAAGCATCATGTCTAAACATAGGATTGGTAACCTCTGGTATCTCTTCACCATTTAATTTTTTATAAACATTGTTTATCATACGTTTAGCTTTGTAGGTTAATTCGTACAAAGTAGTTTCTTTACCTTTTCGTTTTCTCCACACATGTATCCAACCATCTCTTAAGAGCATTCTAAATCTTTTTTCATCCCACGACATTAGTTCGTTAAATTCCTCAAACTTAGATTTATTAAATATTTGTTCGCTATAAAGAAATAAAAGCATTTCTAAATCTGCCGTTCCAACCTGATATGTAGCTTTTACCCAGAAACGAATAACTCTCCAATACTTTAAGTAATCGTGATCAGGCATAACACGATTTCGTGCTTTCTGTATATTAAGACCTTTAAATTTCATTTAATTAAATTAATTATCTTTGTACCAATACCACAAGGTATTTAAAAAATACAATAGCTCCAAAATGGAAGGGATAAAAAATAAAGTAAAAGAAATAAAAGCTAAGATAAAAGCTAAACGAAAGCGCAGAAAAACAAGCCGCGAACAAAAAAGGATAGCTAAAAAGGCTGGAGCTTTTAAAGTAGGAAACAGACAAGGTGTTGGTTATAGCAATATTGTTAATACCACTGAAAAATAATTAATTAATTTATTTATATTTGTATCATGATGAAAAAACCAAAAAAAGTACAAGGCTATAATTCAAGACTCGATGAGTCTTTGGGTTCAAGAAATGGAAAGAAATCTCAATCTTTAAAAGATAGAAGAGATGAATCAAAAGCTATGTCTAAAAAAATGTATGGTCACGCTTACGGAGCTGATTCAAGTATGTCTTACAGACATAAGTCAAGCTGGAAAACGCATAAATTTTAATGGCAGCGTTTCCTAAAATAAAAAAATCCCGACAAGGCGCATTTACAAAATGGGCTAAGGATAATGGATTTAAAGATGCTTGTAGTGCTGCTTCTTCAGTTATGAAAAATAAAAAGAAGCACACTAAAAAAGTAGTTTCTATGGCCAACTATGCCAACAACTTTGGTTGTAAAAGATAGTAATTAAATAAAATCTAATGGCAAAAACTAAAAAAAAGGTTGCGCCTAAAAAAAAGGCAACACCAAAAAAAGTAGTGGAAGCTACATCTAAACCAAAGGCACCAATCATAGCGACCAGCACGGTTCAATATGTTCCTTATGTGCCAAGAAGAATAGATAACGTACCACCACCAAAAAAATAATTATGGGAAAACTATTTGTAAAGTTAGGAATATGGATGCAAAATGTATGGTGCAAATTTCAATGTAAATGGAACTGGCTTATATCTAAATTAATATTTAATGTAGACACTTGCCCAGTATCACAATGTGTTTGTAAACCGGGTTCAAATATTCCTGAAGTAAACATGCCCGATCCAGTAAACATGGATGGGAATGCTGGAGAAGAAGATCCTTATTACACTAACAGTCAAGAATTAAACAAATGAAATCAAGAGGCTTAGGCGATAGTATAGAAAAATTTACCAAGGCTACAGGTATTAAAACAGTAGTAACAAAAATAGCAGATAAGGTAGGTGGCGATTGTGGGTGTGGCGATAGACGTGACACTTTAAATCGTGTTTTTCCTTACAAAAGATAAAGAGATTTTTAACCCTCTAAATAAAAAAAATGGCATATCCAAAAATTACAGTAAACACTGGCTTAGCACTTCAAGTAATAGCCGCAGACTCAATACCAATCCCCTATCCTGGCTTACCTCAACTAACAGGAAATAATACAGCAAATACCACAGACAAACTTGTCGATGTGGGTGCAGATTTTTCTAATGTTGTGGTACATGATATTGTATATAATACAGCTACAGGAACTATTGCAACAGTAACCGCAGTAGATAGCTCTACTATATTAGAACTTAGCGCTGATATTTTCCAAAATTCTCCAAACGATACTTATATAGTATTTCAGGGTGGACCAATCTTTGAACAAAGAATAGAATCGTCTTCTGGGTGTTTATTATATATTGGATCAAGCTCTACGATAGCCGCAGTTGGTGATGAATATGTAGATGTGTGTGTAGATACAGCTCAAGGAACAATACAAAAACCTCACACTGTTACATTCAAAAACTTTAAAGTAGGTGGTTATCTTCCTGTGCAAGTAAGAAAATTAAGAAGCGCGGGGAGTAGTGCTTCAATTAGGAATCAAGTATGTATAGCAATTTGGTAATATGGAATGGACACAAACAAATAGTTTTCTGATAGACTTAGAAGTAAATTACTCACTTATTAAATCATGATGACTGTGCAGGACTTAAAGATCTACGCCATAAACACGGCAAGTTTAGTAATTTCTTTTACTGAAATAGAAATGACATTGAAATTAATATTACTTACGGCTTCAATAATATATACGGCTCAAAGAATATGGATGAATTACAATGAAAAGAAAAATAAAAAATAATTTTAAACACATATATATAATTAGCAGTCAATAGACTGCTTTTTTTTTACCCAAAAAATTATGAGAAATATAGATAAAATAATAATTCATTGCTCTGCGACTCCCGCGGGTAATGACATTAGTGCCGAAACTATACGAGACTGGCACGTTAAAGGAAACAAATGGGATGATATTGGATATCATTTTATTGTAAGATTAGATGGTTCATTAGAATATGGAAGAATGGTTGATAGACCAGGGGCACATTGCAAAGGTCATAATAAATATAGTATAGGGATATGTTATGTTGGAGGAATGGACAAAGAAATGAAACACCCTCAAGATACACGAACTGCAAAACAAATAGCTTCACTCTTAGAACTTTTAAGGCTATTAAAAAAATTTCATCCAAATGCTACCATACATGGGCATAGAGATTTTTCTAAAAAAGCATGTCCAAGTTTTGATGCAACTTGTGAATATGAAAATTTGTAAATGGCTTTTTAGCTTAAGGCTTAAAAAAAAAATTATTGTAAATTTGTAACATGGCACGAAAAAAGAAAAAAGGTAATAAAATATGTCCTGCTGGCATAGCTTGGGCAAAAAGAACTTTTGATAAATACCCAAGTGCTTACGCTAATATGGCGGCAAGTAAATATTGTAAAGATCCTAATTACGCAAAAGGAAGTAAATAATTATGATGAATAAAAAACCAATGTTATCAGCGGTACAGAAACCAAAACTTTATTATTCCAAACCAAAGATGGCTGGTGTGAAAAAGGATAAGGATATTGATTATGTTACATCCAAGTCTTCTTATAGTGCGTCAAATAGAATGACCAAAAAAGGATATAAAGATAAAACAAAGTTTAGAGGGGACAGTATATCTACAAGAGCAGATGGTTCTTCTGCAAGTAAAACAAAACTCAAAAATAAAAACGGAAAGAGTACTTCAGTGTTTAAGCAAATAAACATTACACCATCAGGTGGGACTGTTTTAAAAAAGAGAAATAACCGAAGCTCTGAAAGAAACATATCAAGAAAAGCAGCTGAAAGAAAAATAAAAAGACTTCAGCGTAGACAACAAAAATAAATTTTAAAATTATGATGAATAAAAAACCAATGCTATCAGCAGTACAGAAACCAAAACTTTATTATTCCAAACCAAAGATGGCTGGTGTGAAAAAACCAAAATTAAATGAAGGTTTTGATTCATTACCGTCAAAGGTTCAGTCTAAAATTCTTAAAAACAAAAAACCAAAGATGGCTGCCGTAAAAAAACCTATGGATGCAGAGCGTAGAGCTGCCCGTAAACTGCGAAAGGCTGACAAAAAATTTGAAAAGGCAGAAAAACTTTTAAAAAGATCTGACAAGCAAAGTGGAAAAGCTGCAGGAGCAACAAGAACATCGGCTCTTCGTAAAGCAAAAGCGGGGCTTAAAAAAATAGATAAGGCTGGTGGAACTTTTGTTAAAGAGAAAAACAAAGTAAAAAAATTACAGGCTAAAAAAGAAAATTTAGTTGGCTCTGCAAGACGTATTGCTAAAAGAACGAAACATTTAAATAAAAGAATCGCAAGACAAAAAAAGTAAATGGCTTTTAAACTAAACAATATCTATGAAGTGTTTGGTCATAATGCAGAATTTTCTAATGGCGATAGAATTGTAAATGAAATTAAATTACCGAGAAAAGTTTTAGGACAAATAAATCCTAATGGAGTAATTGAAATCAATAAAAGTGCAACTCCATCTCAAAAAAGAAAAGCAGTAACGCACGAGACACACCACTTAGAACAAATAAAAAAAGGTATTTTACGTTTTGATCATAATAATTATTATTATAGAAAAGACGGTAAATCACCCATTAATGTAATACCCTCAAGTCAAATAAATACTTACGATAGAGATTTGCCTTGGGAACAACACGATTAACATGGGTGAATTAGCAAAATGGCGTAGACAAAATTGGGTTAGAATAGATTCTAATGGTAATATTGTGGGTAAGTGTGGCACATCCAAAAACAAAAAAAATCCAGACAGATGCTTACCGTTAGCAAAAGCAAAAAGACTTTCAAAAAAACAGTTAGCTTCTACAGCCAGAAAAAAGAAAAAAGCAGGAAGCACAGGAAAACAATTTGTTTCTAATACTTCAGCAGTAAAAAACGCATAGTATGGCAGTAAGAAGAACTACAAAAGGAAAAAGCGCAAACTACCGATCCACAGCAAGTGGGGCTGGTATGACTGCACGTGGAGTAGCTGCATACAATAGAAAAACTGGAGGCAATTTAAAAACTGCTGTTACTGAAAAAAAACCAAGTAAGGGCAGAGCTAAAAGAAGAAAATCATATTGTGCAAGAAGTTTAGGTCAAATGAAGATGCATAATATAAGTTGTAAAAAAACACCTAACAAAAGAATTTGTAAAGCCAGAAAAAGATGGCGTTGTTAAAATGAGTGATAAAAAAAAATTTAAAGACACTACCGTAGGAAAACTTTTATTAGGAGTAGCTACAGTAATTAACCCAACATTAGGCAAAGTGTTGGAAGGGGTGACTGATCCCAAACAAGCAATTGAAGAAATATCTAAATCAGATATTTCAACTGAAGATAAAATTAAATTACAAGAGTTACTATATCAATCTCAAATATATGAGATGCAAGAAGTTTCTAAGCGATGGAACTCAGATATGACAAGCGACAATAAATTGTCAAAATCTGTTCGACCACTCACACTTATATTTTTATTTGTTTCTACAGTGTTGCTTATCTTTATTGATTCAGGATTTATTAACTTTGCGGTAGATGACGAATGGAAGGAACTTTTAAAAATGCTTCTAATAACAATCACTGCGGCATACTTTGGAGGGCGTAGTTATGAAAAAGGAAAATCAATACAAAAATAAATGGCAAGAATATCAACATATGTAATTGATCAAAACATCGTAGCTGATGACAAATGGATTGGTTCTGATTCTCAGAATAATTTTCAAACTAAAAACTTCACAGCTGGTGATGTTGCTAAATTTATTAATACAAAAGCTTCCGAGTCTCAATTATTTAGATATCAATACAGTAACATTAATCCAGCTTCACCAGCGTTACGCCCAAACGAATCAATTACATTTACTAATGGAGCGGCTATAAATGTGCCCTTTAGTGGAATAACAAGTTTTGTTCTTAGTCAATATGCAGAAAACCAAGGAGGTCTTTCTATAAATGTATCTACTTGGTATACAAGCCCACTCATAGGATCAGACGTATTAATTACACAGTGTGATGATATAACTCAATGGGCAATATACAAATGGAATTCATCAGCTCAAAAAGGTTCAACTGCATTTTATGACATTGGATTAACATACGTTGCGGGTAATGGAGGCTTAACAGATGCTAAAGATTATTTCATATCTTTGCTTCAGTATGCGGGAAGCTCAGGAGATAAGAATGAAGTTAGTGCACAACTAACGGGTTCGGATAGTTATATAGTAACTCACAACCTTAATAAATTTCCTTCTGTGACAGTAAGTTTGGGAACACCAACTACACCAACGCAACAAATAGAGTGTGAGATAACATATATTAACTTAAACCAAGTTAACCTGCAGTTTACCAATAATTTTACTGGTGTTGCAATATTTAATTAAAAAGTAAAAAAAAATGGCAATAAATTTTTTAAGAGAACTAAACATAGACGGTACTGTTACCGCAACGATCAACCAAGATGGAGACTCAACTTATTCTGGTATAGTAGTATCAGAAAGTGGGTTATTAAAATATAGAACAAAAGCACAAATTCTTGCCGATATAGGAGCTGGAAGCATGAGCAGTTGGATTGCCGCGGCTGGTTCAGGTTCTAATTCTACAATATCAAATGGCGATACTTTTACACTCGCAGCGGGGTCAGGTATTACAACTGTAAACGATGGAAGTGGTACAATAACTATTACTGCAACTGCAAGTGGATATTCAGGATGGACTCTTGCTGGAGATTCTGGTTCATCTCAATCCATAGCCTCTGGTAACACTGCAACATTTACTGGTGGAACATATTTAAGTACAGTAGCAAGTGCAACAGATACACTTACAATAAATCACGATTCTACAACAAGAAGTGATACTACAAGTTCAGCTTCACCAGGTTATGGTGGAACAATTGATGTTGTAGGTAGTGTAACTACAAATGCTACAGGTCATGTTACTGCAATAGATGTAGAAACTGTTACTTTCCCAAGTGCGGAAAATTATTCATGGACGTTAACAGCAGACAGTGGTTCAAATCAATCTATAGGTAATGGTGATACAGTTGACATAGAGGGAGGTACTGCACTTTCTACAGTAGTAGGAGCTACAGATAAAGTTACTATAAATCTTGATGACACAGCAGTAACTGCAGGCTCATATACTTCAGCAGATATTACCGTTGATGCTCAAGGTAGAATTACGGCTGCTGCTAATGGTGGATCAGGAACAATGACTTCTTGGACTCTTGCAGGATCAAGTGGTACTTCACAAACAATAACAAACGGTAACACTGCAACATTTATACAGGGTAATGGTATTACTACTGTAGCAAGTAACACTGATGATTTAACAATAACAAACGTAAAACCGTTTGATAATGTATTATTAAAAGCATCATCTGGTAGTAATTCTACAATTTTAAATCAAGGAGGAATAACTATTGCTGCGGGTTCAAATATATCTACCACGAATGATGGTAGTGGAACAGTAACTGTAGCTTATACTGGCGCGGGTACTGGCACAATGTCAAAATGGACTATACAAGCAGATAGTGGAACAAATCAAGATGTAGAACAGGCTGAAGTAGTAGACTTCACTGGATCTACAGGTATTGAAACAAGTATCTCAGGAACAAGACAGGTTAATATAGAGTTAGCTTTAGAAGAATTGCCAACATTAACGGGAATGGGAGCGGCAGATTTCTTGCCTTTTGTTAGTTCTTTAAACTCTCAAAATAAAATAATACTTTCAAATCTTCATTTGCAACAATTTGGAGCGGCTGAAGGTGACGTTCAACTTGGTACATCTGGCTCAGAAAACCAAATAAATTTCCTTGCCGATGGTACTGCTTCGAAAGATGCAGTTAACTTAGGTCAAGTTCAAACTTTAATTGCAGGAGTTGGTCAATTCCAAGGTGGTTATAGTGCGGCTTCTGATCCTGGAACACCAAATATTAGTGGCGCATCAAACGTAGCTTTAGATGTCGGTGATTATTATGTGGTAACTGCCGATGGCGATATCACATTTAGTGACAAAACAGTAAAAGTAGAAGTGGGTGATTTAATATTTGCAAACTCAACAATTACAGCGAGTTCAAACCCAGCGTCTACAGTTTATACTTTTGTTATTCAAGATGCTAATATAGCGGGTGTAGGAGCTACTGATACGGCTACAGAAAAAGGTGTTGCTGGATTTGATAGTGCAATATTTACTGCAACGGCAAATGGTTGGATTCAATTAATCGACCAAAGTATTACTGAACAAAGTTATGGTGGAGCAAGTAAATCTTTAACTATTAACTTTGATAAGTATGGAGTTGCTCAGTCTGCGGCTGAACAAGCAATTGCTATTACAGCTTCTCAGGTAACTGATTTCTGTACTGCGGTTGACACATGTGTTGAAAGTAATCGTTCTTATTCTGCAACAATCGGAGACAACTCAGCTACTACTTATGTAGTAACTCACGGTCTTAATAGCAGAAAAGTAATGGTTGAGCTTTATGACTCATCCACATATAATACAGTTTATGCTGAGGTTTCAAGAAATACTGTTAATCAAGTTACTATAGTTACTACATCTCCAATTGCAACTAATGATGTTACAGTTCTTGTGAGTAAAATAGAGTAATTAAATTTATTAAAATATGGCTATAAGTTTCTTATCAGGTCAGTCAATTGATGGTAATGTAACTATTGCTACAAGTGGAGTTACTGACAATTTAATATTAACTTCAACGGACACATCTGCGGCATCTGCCCCAGATATCGTTTTATATAGAAATGCGGCTATTGCTGACTCAGACACCTTGGGTGTTGTAGAGTACAAAGGTAAGAATGGTATGGTCCCAAGTTCAGGGACTCCACTCACTTATAATGCTATTTACTCAAGAATAGCAGATGCATCAAACAATCAATCTATAATAACTCTTTCTGCTCACAAAGGAAACGGTAGTGGATCATTTATTCATGCAGTTAATATTTCTGCTATTGGTACAAATAACTCAGCTACAGGAGCAATACTTATAAATCCTTTAACTGATTTTTCATTACCTGCATATAATTTAGATGTAAATGGAACTGCTTATATATCAAATACTTTACTTATAAATGGTGAACTTTCATTAGATAACATAGCAAACGCCTCTACCGATACTGATAAGTTTGTAGTAGCAGACAATGGTGTGATTAAATACAGAACTGGTTCACAAGTTCGTTCAGATATTGGAGCTGGAACAGGAAGCGGTACGGTAACTTCTGTGGCAACTGGTAACGGAATATCAGGTGGTACAATAACTTCAACAGGTACTTTAACTGTAGGAGCTGGTAATGGTCTATCACAGTCAAGTACTGGATTATTAATGTCTGGAAGTTATACAGGTAATTTTAGCGCAACAGGAGATATAACTGCTGATCAATTTATATCAACCAATAACGGTAACGGACAAAACTACAAAATAGGTGACGATGTTTGGATTGGTGATATTAATGTTGCAAATACAATGCGAATATCAGGAAATCAAAATCCTAACAATGGATATATAACATTTGGTAATTCAAGCAACACCGCATTAGGTAGAGCTGGAACTGGTGCATTAACTTGGGGTGGAGATTTTCAAACTACTGGTGACATAACTGTATCAGGTGGTGATATTACTTTAGGTGGAACAGGAAGAATACAAGGTATAGATACGGTAAGTGCTGGAACTGACGCTACAAATAAATCCTATGTTGATACCGCTGTAGCTGGAGCTGGCTCTGGTACATTTCTACCTTTAGCTGGTGGCACTATGACTGGTCTTGTAACAGATCTTGAACTTGCAAATGATTTAGTAACAGGAAAAACTGGAGCTGGAAATATATACGCTAAAGATTCTGGCAACACTTTTTGGCAAGTTTTTAAAAGTGGTTCTGCTACTTATATGACTACCGCTGGAACTTCATCAGATAGTATCTATTTAGGCGCACCTACAACATCTGTTACAACTAATTTAGTTGCCAGTGGAAATATCCAAACAGGCAACACGGGTGATGGAAGTTTGTCTCTTAAGCAGAGTGGAACTATGTTTATGCAAATGTTTAGCCAGTATTCTGGTTCTTTTATTAACACAGGAACAAGTGGTGGTACAATACATTTTGGTAATACATCTGGTCTTGTTTGTAATGTAAATGTTGCAGGCTTTTTGGATGCTGATAATTTTAAAATTAACGGTGCTCAAGGTACAAATGGACAAGTATTAACATCAAGTGGTTCAGGAGTTTCTTGGCAAACTCCAACGAGTGGTACAGTAACAGGTAGTGGAGCATCAAATAAATTAGCTGTATGGACTACTGGGGCTAATATAGTTAATACTAAAATTACTGACAATTCTGGGTTTTATGCCTTGGACAATTATACAGCTACGGCAGTTTCAACAACGGGACCTATAGATCCAAATCAAAATGCTCAAGCAGCATCTCAAGATACATTAGCAACTTTAAGTGTTGATCCAACTGGTAATATTGTTAGGGGGGAGCAAGAAGCAACTTTTACATTTACACTTGCACAACTTAATACAACATTAGGTCAAACTTTAATATCAGCTCCTGGAGCTGGTAAAGCGGTTGTAATTACATATACAGATTGGATGATGAAATATTCTTCAACTGGATCAGTAAATAATCAACTTGAAATAAGACAAGCAAATTTAGCCCAAGCTAATGCTTCAGTATCAGTTTTACCTGCTTTAAGGTTTAATGAGATAGTTAATCAATCACAATCAGGATCGGCTCCATTTTATGGATTTTATACAAGAGATATTCCTACTGGTTCTGGTTCTCAAGGTAGAACATATGCAGTTAACAAACCTACTACTTTTCATAAACAAACAAGTTCACCATACCCAAGTGGGTTGACAAGTATATCTATAAAAATACGATATAGAATATTTGATGTTAGTACTTTTTAAAATAAATATGAATGATAAACACTTCAATAGAAATAACAAATATAAAAGCTAAAAAGCTTATAGAGGAAAAAGAACACGTTATTGAATACGTTAGCTTTACAGTAAAAGCCGATGATGGAAAACACTCTTTCACTCGTAGTGGAGTTACAAAATTAACTTTTGATCCTAACAATTTTGTTGAATGGGAAGATACACCAGAGTTTAAAGATAAAATTATTGACTGGACAAAACCTTATTCAGATGATTTAACTGATGTTTGTGTGAGTGAAGTAACTGAGTTAGCTAAAGAAGAAGATGAAACTCTTAGTTTTACCCACGAACAATAATATTATTTTAGTATCTTTGTGATTAATGTTTAATAAATTAAATTTAATAAAATGTCAAATAAAAAACTTAGTGAAAAGCAATTAAAAGAAGTTCAAGACTTAAATCAAACATTTTTACAGATTAAAGTAAGAATAGCTGATGCAGAAGTAAGTAAAAACAAAAGCATTCAAGAACTTGATGTAATACAACAAAAGTTCTCAGAAGTAGAAAAAAAATTAATAGAAGAGTTTGGCGATAATGCCTCTATTGATTTAAAAACTGGAGACGTAAAGCTTCCTGAAAAAGAAAACAAAGATAATGGCGAGAATAAGTAACACTTCAGCATATCCCAATATTGGAACTCCAGTAGCGTCTGACTATTTAATTCTAACAGATAAATCAGATAATTTAGTAACAAAAACAGCAACACTGGGTGACGTTCAAAAATTATTTGGATTAGATACTTTGGTTGCAAAAGTTACTGTTAACAGCGCTTCTTTATTATCTTCATTTTCTAACCCAGTTACTTTAATAGCAAATCCAGGTGCAGAAAAAGTTTTTGACATAATGGATGTTATGGTTTCGTTTGAAGCAGGCAGTGCTGTTTATGATTTTGCCAATAATGTAAATTTGTTTGCAGGGACATCACCATTATATACCATAAGTAAAAGCACACTTAACAGCGCCACGTCAAGTGTTCAGAAGCTACATTTAAATGCAGGGGCTGCCACTCAAATAACAGTTCCTAAAGGTGTTCCATTTACATTGACCACAGGATCAAACCCAACGCAAGGTAGCGGTACATTATATTTAAATATATATTATAGAGTCTTAACAGTAGGCTCATCATTTTAATTAAATGGACATAAGAAAGATTTCTATAGGCGCAGACTATAAGTCTGGAGCAATGCATTACATTGTAGGACAAGATGTTTTAGGTGGCACTTATAAGATTCATTTAATACAACAAGATAATACATCATATAAAATTTGGATTATAAAAAGCGAAGAGGTTTTATTGTGGAAAGAGTTTAAATCCACAATGCCAATATCACTTGAATATAATATAAATTTTTAATGAAATCCCCACACTCTTTTTTAGTTACTCCATTAGACAACAAAAGATACGTCAATACAAAAAAAATTGGTGGCGTAGACTTCATTGTTAGTACTTCGGAAGAAAACCACAAATCATCTAATCGTTTTGCAACAGTTATTGAAACACCTTTAGGTTATAACGGAGAAGTACAGAAAGGAGATATATTAGTAGTTCATCATAATGTATTTAAATTTTACAATGACATGAAAGGCAGAAGACAAAGTGGAAAAAGTTTTTTTAGAGATAATTTGTTTTTAGTTGATGATGATCAGTTTTTTTTATATAAAAGAAATAATATTTGGAGAGGGTATAGTAAGTATTGTTTTGTAAAGCCAGTTCCTGTTAAAGATTCTTTTTTAAAAAAATCTGGGAGTGTAGAGCCATTAATAGGTGAAATAAAATATATAAACAAAGAATTAGAAAACTTAGGTTTAAAAGTTGGAGATGAAATATCTTTTCAACCAGAATCAGAATATGAGTTTCAAATTGAAAATGAAACACTTTATAGGATGTTTACTAACAATATAACGATGGTATTATGACAACACGATGAGAATGAGATTGTAACGTGTAAAGCAAAGTACAATTTTCTTTTCATATTTCCTTTATCTGTAAAGCATTCTCGAAATTCTTTACATAACTTCGGAGAAGGTGATGATGCAAGATTGGTTCAGGTTATGTTTTTAAAATTAAAAAATGAACATTAAAGAAATTAAATTAGAAATTATAAAAGCTGGCGAACAAGCTGTTACTCAATTAATAAAAGTAGCAAAAGAAGATATTATAAAATATGATAAAGATGATGAGTTAGCAGCCGACAGATTAAAGAATGCGGCAGCAACTAAAAAGTTAGCAATATTTGATGCTTTTGAAATATTAAAAAGAATTGAAGACGAAAAATCCGCATTAGATGGTACAGAAATTAAATCAAAAACCCCACAAGGGTTTGCAGAATCACGATCAAGATAATCTATATGTAGTATTAAAAAATCTTATTCCAAATAATGTGATTGCTACTAAAAATAAAGCACACACTTGGACAAAAGGATATAATGAAAAATACGACATTGTAGTTATTTCACAAGATGGAACTATTGGAGACATCTACGAAATTAACGGATTAAAAATTGCATTGCCTAAAACTCCAAAACTTACTTCTACTAAAAAAAAAGAAGATCAATATTGGTCACCAATTAAGTTTCCAAAAGAATTAAGTAAAATTCAAAGTATATTTCACTGGCACGAAACCCCTCCTAATTTTAAGTCTAAGTGGGTTGATTATATAGAAACTGAATTTGATAGACGAGAACAAGGACATTGGTTTTTAAATAACGGCAAACCTACTTATATTACGGGTACACATTATATGTATTTGCAGTGGACTAAAATTGATGTAGGACATCCAGACTTTAGAGAGGCTAATAGAATATTTTATATTTATTGGGAAGCGTGTAAAGTAGATAAAAGAAGTTTTGGAATGTGTTACTTAAAAATAAGACGTTCTGGGTTTTCATTTATGGGTTCATGTGAAGGTGTAAATACTGCTACGATATCTAAAGATGCTCGTATAGGAATTTTATCTAAATCTGGTTCTGATGCTAAAAAAATGTTTACCGACAAGGTAGTTCCAATATCTAACAATTATCCTTTCTTTTTTAAACCAATACAAGATGGTATGGATAAGCCTAAAACTGAATTAGCTTATAGAGTTCCTGCTTCTAAAATTACTAAAAAAAATATGTATCTAATTGAAGACACTGAATTGGAGGGTTTAGATACTACAATTGATTGGAAAAATACTGGAGATAACTCATATGATGGTGAAAAACTACAATTACTGTTACACGATGAAAGTGGTAAGTGGGAAAAGCCAGATAACATACTTAATAACTGGCGGGTAACAAAAACCTGTTTACGTTTAGGAAGTAAAATAATAGGGAAGTGTATGATGGGCTCTACCTCTAATGCGTTAGATAAAGGTGGTAGTAATTTTAAAAAACTATACAACGACTCAAATCCAAAAGAAAGAAATCAAAACGGTCAAACAAAAAGTGGACTTTACAATTTATTTGTTCCTATGGAATGGAATATGGAGGGCTTTATAGATAAGTATGGAATGCCTGTGTTTAATAATCCTGACTCTTATATAAAAGGAATTGATGGGGAAAACATATATCAAGGTGCTATAGATTACTGGGAAAACGAAGTCGAATCTTTAGCTCAAGATCCAGATGCTTTAAACGAATTTTATCGTCAATTCCCACGTAGCGAGTCACATGCGTTTCGTGACGAAAGTAAACAGTCATTATTTAATTTAACTAAAATATACCAACAAATAGATTATAACGAATCGTTATTAATGAAACGCCATGTAGTTCAGGGACGCTTTAGTTGGAACAATGGAATCAAAGACAGTAAGGTTATTTGGACTCCAGATAAAAGAGGTAGATTTTTTGTATCTTTCTTACCTCCTAATAATCAAAGAAATTTTGTCATTACAAAAAACGGAAGAAAGTTTCCTGGAAATGAGCATTTAGGTTCTTTTGGATGTGACTCTTATGATATTTCTGGAGTAGTAGTGGGATCTGGTTCAAACGGTGCCCTACATGGAATGACTAAGTTTAATATGGATGAGTGGCCAAGTAATCAATTTATTTTAGAATATATTGCCAGACCACAAACCGCAGAAATATTTTTTGAAGAAGTGCTTATGGCTTGTGTATTTTATGGTATGCCTATTCTAATTGAGAATAATAAACCAAGACTTTTATATCATTTTAAAAACAGAGGTTATCGAGGCTTTTGCCTTAACAGACCAGACAAGGTATTTAATAAACTTTCAAAAACAGAAAAAGAATTAGGAGGTATTCCAAACACCTCACAAGATGTAAAACAAGCTCATGCATCTGCCATTGAATCCTATATAGAAAAACACGTGGGGTTTGATTTGCAAGGGACGTTTAGAAACCCTGATGAAGTCGGCAGTATGGCTTTTCAAAGAACATTAGAAGACTGGGCAAAATTTGATATTAACAATAGAACTAAATATGATGCCGCAATAAGTTCTGGATTGGCTATTATGGCCAACCAAAAACACCTCTACACACCGACAAAAGAAAAGTCGAAAATTAGCATTAACTTTGCAAGGTATAATAACAATAGTTCAGTAAGTCAATTACTTAATAAATGAAAAAAGTAAAAATAGATATAAAGGCTGCTGCATTCCCTGATCAATTTGTTTCTGATTCTCAAAAGAAAACATATGAATATGGTTTACAAGTAGGACAAGCAATACAATATGAATGGTTTAGAAGAGACGGCAATTCTTGTAGGTTCTACAGCCAGTGGGCAGAGTTTAATAAATTAAGGTTATACGCAAGAGGCGAACAGTCTGTCGCTAAATATAAAAACGAATTAGCAATAGATGGTGATTTAAGTTATTTAAATTTAGACTGGACACCAGTGCCTATTATTCCTAAGTTTATTGACATTGTAGTTAATGGTATGTCGGATAGGTTGTTCAAAGTAAATGCCTATGCCCAAGACGCACTTTCAGCAGAAAAAAGAAATAAGTTTCAAGATATGATTGAAGCTGATATGGTTGCTAAGCCAGTACTAAGTCAAATGACTCAAGACTTCGGTATTGATTTGTTTAATACTCCTGAAGAAGAGCTTCCAAATAGCAGTGAAGAGTTAGAGCTTTATATGAATTTAAAATATAAGCCTGCCATCGAAATTGCTTGTGAAGAAGCTGTAAATACTTTGTTTGATGAAAATCATTACAATGACATCAGAAAAAGAGTTGACTATGATATTACAACTTTAGGTATTGGAATTTCTAAACACGAATTTTTACCAGGTCAAGGAGTTAAGTTAGATTATGTTGATCCAGTAAATGTTGTATATAGTTACACTGAAGATCCATATTTTAAAGATTGTTTTTATTGGGGTGAAATTAAAACTGTTCCTATGACGGAGCTAATTAAAATTGATCCTGATTTAACAAATGAAGATTTAGAAGAAATATCTAAATATAGTCAGTCGTGGTATAATTATTATAACACCGCGCAATATTATGAAAACAGTATGTTCTATAGGGATACTGCTACGCTATTATACTTTAACTACAAATCAACCAATTCATTTGTATACAAAAAAAAGCAAATGGCAGATGGTACTTTTAAAACAGTACAAAAAGATGATGAGTTTAATCCACCTGTTGAAATGCAGGAAGAGGGTAAGTTTGAAAGAGTAGAAAAAACCATTGATGTGTGGTATGAGGGTGTTATGGTTATGGGTACTAACATTGTATTAAATTGGCAGATGATGGAAAATATGGTTAGACCAAAATCGGCTAATCAATTTGCGTTACCTAATTATATAGCATGTGCTCCCCGTAGTTATAAAGGAATGATGGAGTCTCTGTGTAAAAGAATGATTCCTTTTGCAGATTTAATTCAAATAACTCACTTAAAAATACAACAAGTTGTATCTCGAGTAGTTCCAGATGGTGTATTTATAGATGCAGATGGTTTGAATGAAGTTGATTTGGGAACTGGAAATGCTTATAATCCTGAAGACGCTCTTCGTTTGTATTTTCAAACGGGTAGTGTAGTTGGACGAAGCTATACTGGTGATGGTGAATTTAATAACGCTAAAGTACCAATCACTCAATTAAATTCTAATAGTGGTTCTGCTAAATTACAAATGCTTATTGCTAACTATAATCATTACTTAGATATGATTAGAACGGTTACTGGATTAAACGAAGCTCGTGATGGCTCAACCCCAGATTCTCGTTCATTAGTTGGTGTTCAAAAAATGGCAGCCTTAAATTCTAATGTTGCAACAAGACATATTTTAGATTCCAGTTTATATATTACACGAACCTTAGCAGAGGCATTAACAATTAGAACTGCGGATGTTTTAAAATATGCAGAGTTTAAAGATGAATTTGCTATGCAAATAGGAAAGTACAACACTGCAATTTTAGAAGAAATTAAAGATTTATATATTTATGATTTTGGTATTTTTATAGAGTTAGCACCTGATGAAGAGCAAAAAGCTATGCTTGAGCAAAACATACAGATGGCATTATCTCAAAAAGATATTAGTTTGGAAGATGCAATTGATATAAGAGAAATACATAATCTAAAAATGGCTAACCAATTGTTAAAGGTTAAGCGTAGGCAAAAACAAGAAATGGAGCAACAGCAAATTGCTGAACAACAAGCTGCCCAGGCTGAACAAGCTATGGCGCAACAACAGTCTGCGGCTCAGATTGAAATGTCTAAGATTGAAATGCAAACTCAATCTAAAATGCAAATCGAACAAGCTAAAAATCAATATGAAGTAGCTAAACTTACAGCGGAAAAAGAACTTAAATTAGCTCTTATGAAAGAAGAGTTTGCCTTCAATATGCAATTAAAAGGAGTTGAGCAATCTCAAATTGATGCAAGAGAAAAAGAAAAGGAAGAGGGCAAGTCTAAACGCATTAGTCAACAGTCGACACAAACTTCTAAAATGATTGAGCAGAAAAAAAGAGATTTACCTCCAATTAATTTTGAGTCTAATGAAGACACATTAGATGGTTTCGATTTAGCAGAATTTGATCCAAGATAATGTTTCAAGGGTTTTCTATAAATAAATACAAGTATTATAAATTACCTGAGCCTGGCTCTATAAAAGAACTTAGTGAAATAATGGAGGTTAGTGCAACACCACTAAATATAGACTTTGCAAATTTGTATGACAATATATCTGGAACTTTTGAAAGAATATTCTACAAAAGAAATATAGTAGCACCTACAAATCTTATTAACTCTTTAATTCAAGGAGCAAAACCAATAATTAAAAGTATTAAAAAATATCATAATCGTAAAAGACCTCATCAAGCTGCTTTAGACTTTGGGGTGACTTTTATTTACCACAATATGGAAAGTGCAAAAACTCCTTCGTTTCCTTCTGGACACGCAGCTCAATCACAATTAGTGGCTCAGGTTTTGTCGGACATATATCCAAGACTTACAACTGAGTTTATGAAGGCGGCAAAAAACATTGGGCACAGTAGAGTTGTTGGACGTGTTCATTACAAATATGATATTGAAATAGGTGAAAAATTGGGTAATGACTTATATAGTCATTATTTAAATAACGCTTAAAAATTAAATAAATAAATGTATAACTTTGTAACAAATAAAATCTAATCTAATGGAAATAAAAGTAAGAGCCGTAGAAGGCAACGAACAAAAATCAAAAGCTGAAGTAGAAGAGCAACTTCTAAAAAAGCATGAAGATCAGTTTGAGGATAATCAAACTACAACTAATACAGTTGATTCTGTCGTAGTTGACAAAGAAGAGGTTCAACCCTCAGAAGATAAAACTCCCTCGTCAGAGTTAAATGACGAAAATGTTCTTTCTTATATTAAAGATAGATATAACAAAGATATAAATTCAGTTGACGAACTGTTTGCGGAAAAAGAGGCAAACGAACCATTACCTGAAGATGTGTCTGCGTATTTAAAGTACAAGCAAGAAACTGGACGTGGTATTAATGATTTCTATAATTTACAAAGAGATTATGATACAATGGACGATGATGCTGTACTGGCTGATTATATTGCTCGAAACGAAGAAGGTTTAGATGCAATAGACATTCAAGACATTATGGATGATAAGTTTGGGTTTGATGAAGACTTAGACGAACCAAAGGATGTTAAGAAAAGAAAGTTAGCTAAAAAACGAGAACTTGCGAAAGCGAAGAAGTTTTTTAATGAAGAAAAAGATAAGTATAAAATTCCTCTTGAGTCAAGTGGGGGTGGATTATCTGAAGATCAAGAAAAAGACCTTAATGCTTATAAAAGTTACATAGAGGAATCTAAAACTGCTGAAGAGCTAAGACAAAAAAGGCATGATTATTTTTCCCTAAAATCTAAAGAGGTTTTTAACAATGATTTCAAAGGTTTTGATTTCAGTGTGGGAGAAAAAGATATTACCTATAAGCCTGGAGATCCGAATGAATTATATAATGTCCAAAGAGACTTTAGTAATTTTATAGGAAAATTTGTTGGAGATGATGGTTTAATTAAGGACGCAAAGTCCTATCATAAAGCATTATCTGTAGCATTAAATCCAGATAAGTTTGCAAAGCATTTTTATGACTTGGGTGTTTCTCAGACCGTTGATGATGTTTCGAAAAAAAGTAAAAACATAAACATGGACGTAAGACAAGCACCAAGATTAAGTACTAAAGATGGTTTAAAAATTAGAGCTGTCTCAGATAATTCAAGTGGCAGAGGACTCAAAATTAGAAGTATTAAAAAAAGTAATTAACAAAATTAAAAATTAAAAATTATGGCAGTAAATGTAGCCCCTGGTTTTGATTTGCAACCAAGTAGTCAACAAGTTCCGTTGGCTTCAAATTATATCGTTGACTTTAATTTCTTGAATCAGTATTTACCTGATACATACGAAAAAGAGTTTGAAAGATATGGCAATCGCACAGTAGCATCATTCTTAAGAATGGTAGGCGCTGAAATGCCTTCTAACTCTGACCTTATTAAATGGGCAGAGCAAGGAAGATTACACACTAAGTATACTGGATGTCTGTCAGCTCAAGGTGCTGCGGCACTTGAAGGTACTTGGACTATTCCGAATCCTGGCGCAAACTTTAATCCTGCATTAGCAGGAACACCTAATGTTGCGGCTTTAAGAGTAGGTCAAACAGTAATGATTTCTGATGAAACTCCTGGTTCTACCTTGAGTGTAAAAGGAATTGTAACTGAAGCACCATCGGCTGGTGGTCTTGGTGTGAACGTAGTAAAAATAGCATATTACCAAGCGTCTCAAGGAATTGCGGCTGCTACACCATGTTCTATTTTTATATATGGTTCTGAATTTAACAAAGGAACTAACGGTATGGTAGGATCATTAGAAGCTGATGATTTCATTTTCGACAACAAGCCTATTATTATCAAAGACAAGTATACTGTTTCTGGTTCTGATATGGCTCAAATTGGTTGGATTGAAGTTACAACTGAAAATGGCGCAAGTGGATATCTATGGTATCTTAAGTCTGAGCACGAAACAAGACTTCGATTTGAAGATTATCTTGAGACTGCAATGATTGAAGCAGTACCTGCAATAGCAGGATCTGGAGCTGGTGACTTCTTACAAGATGTAGCAGTTGCAGGAACATCTGTAGCAAACCTTAACGGTTCTGATGGAATCTTTTATGTAGTTAATGATAGAGGTAACGTATACGGTGGAGGTAATCCACAAGTATTAGCAGACTTCGATTCAGTAATTCAAAGACTTGATAAGCAAGGAGCTATTGAAGAGAATGTTATTTTCTTAAATAGAAACTTCTCATTTGATATTGACGATATGTTAGCAGCACAAAACTCTTACGGAGCTGGTGGTACTTCATATGGTTTATTTGACAACGATGAAGAGATGGCTTTAAATCTTGGATTTACAGGATTCCGTAGAGGTTATGATTTCTACAAGTCAGATTGGAAATATCTAAACGATCCTACAATGAGAGGTGGTATAAATGGAGGAAAAGTAAACGGACTTTTAGTCCCAGCTGGTTCTACAACTGTTTATGACCAAATCTTAGGTAAGAACGCTAAGAGACCATTCTTACACGTGAGATATAGAGCTTCAGAAACTGAAGACAGACGTTACAAAACTTGGATAACTGGTTCTGCTGGTGGTGCAAGAACATCTGATCTTGATGCGATGGAAGTAAACTTCTTGAGTGAGAGAGCTGTATGTACTTTAGGTGCAAACAACTTCTTCTTATTCCAAGATTAATATTACAATAATAATTAGGGGAGGTAAACTTCCTCCCCTTTTTATTTTTATTTAACTCTAATTAAAATTTAATAAAATGAAAAAAAGTAAACAATACGTAGATAAATTCTACAGATTAAAAAGAGAGTCGGCACCATTAAGTTATATGATACCAACTCGAAATTCTGCACGATACCCTTTATTATGGTTTGACGAAGAACAAGGAATTCAAAGAGCCTTGCGTTATGCTAAAAACCAAAAAAGCCCATTTGAAGACGAACAAGACGGCAACGCTATTTTAGAGCCAGTTGTTTTTGATGATGGTGTTTTATATGTTTCTAAACAAAATCAAGTACTTCAAAAATTCTTATACTATCACCCTCAACGTGATAAAGTGTTTGAAGAAATCAATGCAGCGCAAGATGCCGCAGAAGAATTAGAAATTGTTGAAATGGAATTAGACGCATTGATAGCTGCTAAGTCTCTATCTTTAGATCAAATAATTTCTGTTGCACGAGTTCTGCTTGGAAAAAATGTAGACAAAATGACTTCAACTGAATTAAAAAGAGATATACTGGTTTATGCCAGAGCTAATCCTTTTGAATTTATGGATACACTTAATGATCCTATGTTAGCATTACAAGATGATGTATATCGATTCTTTGATAACGGCTTTTTAACTTTTAGAAAAAACAACAAAGAAGTATATTTTAATTTACCAAAAAACAAAAAGAAACTTCTTACTGTTCCATTTGGTGAAGACCCCTACTTTATTGTAGCATCTCATTTTCAAAATGACGAAGGAGTTGAAATATATAAGTTGTTAAAAAACAAGCTTAAAAAAAATGAAGAATAATTAATATCTTTGTATCGAGAATATTCTCGTAAAACCTTAATGTTATTATTTATTATGGAAAAATTTCTAAATATTCCAGTTACTAACGAACAAAAACAAATTTTGTCAATTCTGGATGTAAAATTAGTAGAACAAGCTTCTACCACTACTGTAAGTTTATTTTATGGTTCAGGTAAAGTTGCGACTATAACTTATACAACTGCCTTAAGTGCAGGAGTAGAAACTTATAGAGACGAAGTGCAAAACGCTATTGTTTCAGCCCTTGCGACAGGTTGGACTACTGTAGCTGTAGAATATATCCCAAGTGACGCTGTCACTGGAATTTCTATTGCCTAATGTATAGTTCTATGCAAAAGTATGTTGAAGTTCCAGTACAAAATTCAGTCGCAAGTGGAACGACAACAGTAGACGAAACAGGTAACCTTGAGTTGCAAGACGGTTCTGCTACCTTTACAGGTGGCGTAGTTAATGTAGGCGATGTGGTGCATGACACTTCTGATGACAGAATGTATACTGTCGCAAGTGTTGTAGACGCAAATACATTATCTTTAGTGGCTATAGGAGCTGCTACAGGAACTGGTGTAGGTACTGGTAAAAACTATATTGTTTATTCAGCTACATCCTCTTCTAAGCAATTAGTTGCTTCAGATGGTGTTGTTGTGGTGGAGAATGCATCTGCTGATCCAATAAACAGTGAAGTTAATATTCAGTATTGTGGAGCTTCAGGAATTACCATTAAACTTACTCATGCGGCAGTTGCTGCTGGTAATGAAGAAGTTAGAGATGGGTTTGAAGATTCAATAACAGCATCCCTTATCCAACCGTGGCCATACGTTAAGTATAGTGGTTGGTTACCATCCAGTTTAATACTGAGAATTGCTAAAGTTTAAAGTACTCCTTTAATAATTAAGAAGAGGTTACAAATAAAGTAGCCTCTTTTTTTTTTATTATCTTTGTATAAACTTATTTTACAATGATAAACGAAGTAAGAGATACGGTATTAGCCATAGCAAATAAAAATAATTATGGCTATATCTCACCCCAAGATTTTAATCTGTATTGCGAACAAGCTCAGTTAGATATATTTGAAAATTATTTTTATCAATATAACAGTTGGATTTTAAAAGAAAACGCAAGACAGTCAGGAATAGGCTATGCAAATATTGTAAAAGGATTAGAGGAAGTTATAGATAGTTTTTCAGCTGAAGTATTTTTAGATCAGTCTGTGGCTAATTTAGATAACGCTAACTTATATAATTTACCAGATGATTACTATTTGGTTAATAAAATATTTTATTATCCAACGGCAACTTTTAGTGGTACTACTACTGCTCAACAAGGCTATAAATTAATAGATAGCACAGGTGGTTTTGTGGCATCCCCAGCCAACCCAACTTTTCTGCAAAATCCACCAATAGGAAGTATTATTGTAAATACTTCATCCGCACCTATTTCTCAAGCCTATGTAACAGGAGTAGATAGTGCCACTACCTTAAGTTTATCATCTGATATAATGGCTAATGGCCAAAACTATATGATTTATAGTGGTGTTAATATAACAGAAGTTGAAAGAGTGAATCAAAACAAAATATATGAGTTGGTTAGTTCTAATTTAACAGCGCCAACAACTCAGTTTCCAGCATATGTATTAGGTGGTGCAAGTTCAAACACTAATCCAGGCGCAGGAAATATAGGAAATACTATAACTGTATACCCAAGTACTATAAGACAAAAAGGGGCAGTAAAAGTTCAATACATCAGATACCCTTTAACACCGAGATGGACGTTTGTAACACTTGCTGCAGGTGAGCCATTGTTTAACGAGACTTCGGCAGACTATCAAGATTTTGAACTTCCAGAATCCGACCAACCTCTTTTAATTTCTAAAATATGTCAATATATAGGAGTTGAAATTAGAGAGGGAGATGTATATCAATTTGGAGCTACAGAAGAAAAAAACGATAACGCAATACAAGGATAATTATGGCATATATTAGTCAATACACATACTATCAAAACAACGATACCAACCCAACTGATGCAAATCAAGGTTCATATCAATATGTGTCTTTAAAAGATATTGTAAATAACTTTATGTTGATGTTTCAAGGCAACCACGAATTAATTAATAATATTGATAGATATCAAGTCTTGTTTCACGCAAAACGTGGAATACAAGAATTGAACTACGATGCAATGAAAGAAATTAAAGTTTTACAATTAACTTTAAATCATACTAATTCATTTGTATTGCCGTCTGATTATGTTAATTGGGTACGTATATCACAATTTAAAAATGGTGTATTATATCCATTAACTGAAAATATACAAACTAACTTTTCGTCAGCTTACTTACAAGACAATAACTCAAACTTGTTATTTGATCAGGAAGGAAATGTATTAAGACCTCAAGACTCTCAATTAGATTTGAGTAGAGGCAAAAGGTCTATTTATTTAAACTCAAATAGTATATTCAACGGAGAAGAAGGTTGGTGTGTTGATGGTTGTTGGTATTTTGATTATGGGGTAGGTTCACGTTTTGGACTTAACACTGAAACAGCAAATGCTAATCCTACATTTAAAATAGACAAGAAGGCAGGAGTAATTCATTTTGGTTCAACTGCAGGAAGTAACTCAATGGTATTAGAATATGTTTCCGATGGAATGGAAAATGGAAATGATGCAGAAGTAAGTATAAATAAATTATTTGAAGAATACATATATGCATATATACGTTATTCTATTTTGAATGGTCGATTTGGAATTCAAGAGTATATAATAAATAGAGCAAGAAAAGATAAGTCATCTTTGTTGCGAAATGCCAAACTAAGATTAAGTAATATTCATCCTGGCAGACTCTTAATGAATATGCGAGGACAGGATAAATGGATAAAATAATATGGCACAAACTAAATTAGATTACGTTTCCTTTGTAAAAGGAAGAATGAACAAGTCTATTGATGAGCGTTTACTCCCAGAGGGTGAATACATTGATGCTATGAACGTGCGCTTAGGATCTACAGAAACCACAGAAATAGGAGCTGTAGAAAACTCACGTGGTAATTCTGCATTAACTACTTTAAGTTTTAATGGTGTAAATCTTTCTTCAACTGCAAGATGCATAGGAGCTTTAGAAGACGGATCAAATGAAACTATATATTGGTTTGTTCATGATAATAATTATTTAAATAATGGAACAAAACTTGACTTGATAGTATCATTTAATACTAACAATTCTGTTTTAAGATATCACGTTATTACATTTTCCGTTTTAAACTTTGATCCAGAGTTTTTAATAACGGGTGTTAATATAATAGAAAATTTATTATTTTTTACTGATGATAAAAATCCCCCAAGAAGAATAAATGTAGATGATGCTTATGACTTCCCAAGTGGTGGAATTGATGGTATTGAAGAAGAAGATATATCTGTGGTTTTAAAACCACCAGGGTTTGAGGACGTGGTTACTGGAGGCGATACTCCTTTAACAGCTCCAACATTTACTTTAATAACTGCCGCAGGTGGCGAAAACTATTTAGAAGATAGGTTTATAAGTTTTGCTTATAGATATAGATATACTAACGGAGAATATAGTGCAACATCATTGTTTACTAATCCTGCATTTCAACCAGGTAATTTTAGATTCGATACTCGAAATTATGATAATGCGGGTATGCAAAATAACTTTAATGGAGCTCGTATTAAGTTTAGTACTGGTAGTAGTCGTGTAAAGGAAGTAGATTTATTATATAAAGATTCTAATACAAATAGTATTTATGTAATTGAAAGATTTAAAAAAGAAGACTATGGATGGGGTAACGACCAACAACAAGAATATGTTTTTACAAATAGCAAAATATATAGTGTTTTAGGTTCAGATGAATTACTTCGTTTATATGACAATGTACCTTTAAGCGCACAAGCCCAAACTATTATGGGTAACCGATTAATGTATGGTAACTATAAGGATGGTTTTGATATTACTAATGAAAATGGACAAGAAATAGCAATTGATTATAATACAAGTTTAATTGACGAGCAAATTAATTTAGTGAGTTTACCTCCTGGTATTTTTTCTGCTGGTATCCCTTATACTATAGATTCATCTACTACTACAACAGTTTCAAATTGTACAGCCTCATTTGACTTAACGGATATAGCTGATAAATTAGTGCGTGGCGCACAATTAACTATTCAATTAAGGTTTGAACACAATAGTCTTAATGGAACTACAACTACAACTTGTTACACAGAAAACGAAGCTTTTAAATCGCCAGACATTTCTATAAGTACTACTATTACTTTAACAAGTGACTACTCCAGTGTATATGATTTAGTAACAAGTGCAGATTTTGAAAACCAAATAGGTACGATTGAAGGAACAAATTTTCAACCCATAGCTACGGCAGCTAATGGGACTTCATTAACAGACGCATTTAATTCGGCTATTAATCCACCTCAAGTCCAATGTACATTCACATCTGTATTGAGTAGTGTTAATGACAGCACTAATCAACAAGGATTAAGAATAAACGCTACGTCTGGTTCTAATGTATTTTCTATTCAGCTTTTAGCTATGCAGTTTAGAAGCACTGATAATGCCCAAACCACTGATATGTATGAGTACTATCAGATGCTTAGAGCTACTGCGGTGTTTAGTGAAGTAAGCGACAAATCTACCTTACATAGCAATAGAGATTTTGAAACAGGTATAGTTTACTTAGATGAGTATGGTAGAGCATCTACAGTATTAGTTTCAGAATACAATACAATATATGTACCACCAGAAAATAGTGTGTTTAAAAATAGAATTCAAGCTACTATTGGAAACTTTGCTCCATCTTGGGCAAAAAAATATAAGTTTGTAGTTAAACCAAGTAAAGCAGCATATGAAACTATTTACACTAATTTCTTTTATAATAATCCTTTTGACAATGTAACACATTTTAAATTAGATGGGGACAACCAATCTAAAGTACAAACAGGAGATAGATTAATTGTAAAAAAAGATGCTGATGGACCATTAAGCAGTTTGGTAGAAACTACTGTTTTAGATATAGAGGCACAATCAAGTAACTTTTTAAATAACGCTAATGAACTGGGGGAAGATTCAAATCAATTAGCTGGGTTATATATGCAGTTAAAAGTATCAAATTTTAATGCTACAATAAAAGATGAATCTATAGTTGACTATGGAGAAAAAGCCCGTGGTTCAGAAAGCGCAGGCACTTGTAGTAATCAATATACAGTTACATATCCTTTATATAATTACACCCCTGCAGATGCTGCGGCAGGCACTCCTGAGTCAACTGATAATTATACTATTCCTGGTGGCTCAATTATAGATATAAAATTTGGGTTCAGAAGAAGTGCTAATAATATTTTAAACTGTCCAGAACGTAGAGTGCTTTTTGATAAAAACTTTGTAGCTGGACAAGATTATACTGATTTTCGAGATTGGTGGAACGATACTAATATTGACGTTGCAGATGTAGATGAATTTGCAGGAGTTGATCCTGTAAATAGTGAAATAGGAAGATATAATGCTACTGTAGTTCAACCTTCAGGAACATCTATTGATCCTAACAATCCTCTTACGGCTACACGTGGTAATAATATAGAATGTCAAGGAGTTAAATTTAAATTCGACATTAATTTTGTACAAGCAATACCTGGTCAAGCAGATAGCCCCTTGTTTTTTGGGTTTAGATGTAATGGAGTAGGATGTGACGATAATTGGTTTGGCGCGGGTGGAAGAACGATGAGTGCTTTTGTAGATATAGTTGTACAACGTGCAGATTCTACAATAGTTTTTGAAACTCAACCCAAAGATGCAAGTGATGATATTTATTATGATGCGTCAGAAACTTTTGATATTATTAGAGACGCTGCTACTGGAAACTATTTACACCAATCGGGTGGAGATGTAGATACTGGCGAACAAAACCAAACCACATCCCAAGATGCTATTGTCACATTAGATTTTATGGACAGTTATGTTTTTGGTAATGGAGTAGAAAGTTATAAAATATTAGATCGTATAGCAGCACGTTCAGTTGTTATGGGGCAAAGAGCTTTAGCCGTTTCTAACTCAGATTTTAAAGAAGCCGATAGATTTGCTTCAATAACATATAGTGGTCTTTATAGTTTTAATAGTGGTGTAAATAATTTAAATGAGTTTAACTTAGGATTAGTTAATTTCAAAGATGTTGAAACTTCATTTGGGCCTATAATGGTTTTACATGCAAGAGAGACAGATGTTCTTTGTTTACAAGAAGATAGAATAAGTATAGTGCAATCTGGAAAAGATTTATTAAGTGATGCTGTGGGTGGTGGAGCTATTGTATCCACTCCTTTAGTATTAGGTAAGCAAATTGCACGTATTGAAGAATATGGTATAAGTTTTAATCCAGAAAGTTTTGTGCAATGGGGTAAGTATTTATATTTTACCGACACTAAGCGTTTAGCTGTATTACGACTTTCATCTGCTGGAAATGCAGTGTCAAGCGACTTAACAGTTATATCAGACACTGGAATGAGATCGTGGTTCAGAGATCAATTTATTCTACAATTAAATACACAAAAGTTAGGTGGTTTTGATCCCTATATGGATGAATATGTATTAAGCACCAACAATATTAAAGTACCAGTTCCAGAACAAATATTAGGGTGTGGTGTAGAACTTAACCTAACAAGTATTAGTACAGCTCAAAGCTTTACTTACAATTTTGGTACTACAATAGGTTCGCCTACGATTGATTATAACATAACTGGAGGTAGTGCTATAATCTCAATTTTATGGAATGGTACTGGGACTCAAAGCCCATCGCTTACTGGATCAGGAAGTATTTCTTGGAACAAAACCTCCAGTAGCCCTCAAACTGCTGTAATAACAATAACACCAACTGGAACTATAAGTGCTACAATTACACCAAATTGTGTCGCTGAGGTGCCAATAACCGTAGTAAAGTGTGTTATTAACAGTGCCAATAATAACGGACAAACTATTCATCCAGAATATAGATGGTCAGATGCCGTAACGGTAAGCCCAGTAGATAGTGATTTAGCACTTTTAGGAACCAATTCCTCAATATTTAGCGAATATTTATCACAAACAGGAATTAGATCGCAAGGGGTTTTCCCTTATGATGGTATAGATTTAAGTATCAGATTAAATAAAATAAATTTTGACACTTATAATTGGACTTATCCGTCTGATAATTTTAAATACCTATCCTCTAATACTTTGTATCAAAACAATGCTACTGATGTTGCAGCTCTTTTAGCTGCATCTACAACCATAGCTAATTCAAGTGTGACAAACCCTTCGCCTAATTTAAGACAAGCTACAGTTAGTAATTTATCTTTACCTATAGGAAATCAATATCTTTATATTATATATGATTTAAGGTCTATTACATCACAACAGTTGTGTTATGATGCGGACACACTTGCGGAAGCATGTTGTGATTGCGCATTTACTTGCACCTCATTTAGTATAAGTTCTGTTGCTGAGTCATCTACTGAGGCGTGTACAAGGGCAATCTCAAACACAAATTATCATAATGGTTCGAGCGCATTACCCGCTCCGGGTAATTTGGTATATACAAGCTCGAATTGTGCAGATGATTTATTAGGAACAGTCTCGTATGCTGCTGCAGGTTTTTATAAAATAAACTCATCACCAAATCAGTATATGGAAATAGGCACAAATGGATTAGTATTAAATGTATCAAATTGTTAATTTAGAAGTATGGCAACATTAGGAACATATTATTTTGATGGAACAAGTTTTAATAATGCTACGGCTGTTTATACAGACGCTGCACTTACCACTCTGGCTCCAGACGGATTTTATTCAAACGAATCAATAGTCCGTCAACAATTAAATGGTATTTTGCTTAATGCACAAACATGTGGATCGTGCGCAGTAGATTGTGGTTCAGGTGTGTCAGCAAATGTAAGTGCAAACGGTTGGTTTGATGCTAATGTAAATTTAGCTAATAGCACAGGAGCTGTAGTATTGTATTGTTATTTAACATCTTCAATACCAGATGGAATTGATGTAACTTATAATGCACTTCATTATAATAGGTTAACATGTGAATTTAATCATAACGGAGTGACATTAGTAGACGGCTCAGGAACTCAAGTAGATTACGCTGGTATAAACAATCAAGGCACTGGACTTCCAACTTATGTTGGAAATGAAAACGCAGGTTTAGTTGGTTCGTATACCTCAGTACCTGAATATCTTTTTTCGGCTGCGTCATCAACTTATATTAATCAAGGAACAACACGAAATTTTACCGTTGTAAATAATCAAGTTGGTTTTGCTACTGATACATCAACACCAACTTCTTCGCCAGTTTTTACAATGGTAATTCCCAAAACTTTAGCTTCTGTAACAAATATTAATGTTCAGTTTTTTGCTCCTATTAATGGTACAGTGTTTAATTGGCAAATAGCATGTCCAACTGCATTGCCTTCGTTCCAAGGTTCAACTTTACAATCAGCTACAACTTGCGCCACAAATACGGCTACTTATTATTTTGTAAGAAATGCACACGGAACCTCCGTGCCTTTTACTATAGATACCAACACAGTTCCTATTGTAGGTAATTTTGTATTTACCGATGCAAATGGAAGTACTTATTTAAATGACACAAACACTATTCAATATGTTATAGTAAACAACAACACTGCATTAGGAATAAGAAATGGTGTTGTTGTAAGCAGTGCATCTTGTACTGGTGGCGGCGGTGGAGGATTAATAGATTTTCAAGGTAGTGTAGTATACCCTAATTTAGTAGGGGTTATTTGTAATGCTTTTTCAACTCCAACTGCAAATATAACTTATTATCATAATGGAGCAGGAACTTTCCCAAGCGCAGGAGAAGTTGTTTATTCAGATAGTGGTGGTACTACAACAGTTGGTGATGGTTTTTATTATCTTTATAACGCGGGAACTCAAAGGGTATATATACAAGTAACAGGAGGAAATGGTGTTGTTGCTTCACAAAGCAATTGTGTTCCAAGTTAAAATTTAAATTATGGCAGCATGTGATACATTAACATATAGTGACAAATCTGAAGGATGGCCTTCATTTTATTCTTATTGTCCTGACTATATGATAGGGATGAATAGTTACTTTTATACTTTCAATGGTGGGAATCTTTATAGACACAATACCAGTGCTAATAGAAACGAATACTATGGAGTATTTTCACCCTCTACAGTTACAAGTGTATTGTCACCAAGACCAGTGGTTGATATTAAGTTGTTTAAAACATTAACATATGAAAGTAATGAGGCATGGGCGTGTACAGCTTTAAATACTGACTTAACAGACGGAAGTCCTGGTTCTATGTTAGAAACTTACTTTGTACAAAAAGAAGGTGAATGGTTTACTTATATTAGAAACAACAGTGGTATTATTAATTATAGAGATAGATCAGTAACTGGTATAGGAGAAAACACAAATGTAGATTCCACACTTCCAGCGGCAACAGTTATTACTTTTTCAGATTCATTTAGTCAAACAATAAGTATAGGTGATACAGTATTTGCTTCTAACCTAACTGGCACAGTATCTGACGCCCCTATTGAAGCGGGTACAATTACTGCGGTCTCTAATGTTACACCAAATTTTACTATTACAATAGATACCACTGCCGCAACATCTACAGTTCCAGTAACTGGACAATTTATGACTAACACCAAAAACAGTGTTGCCGAATCTCATGGCGCACGAGGATATTTCTTACAATTTACTTTATCTAATGATGATACAACTCCAGTTGAACTATTTTCCGTAGGGAGTAGTGTGATGAAAAGTTATCCATAGAAATTTATTATCTTTGTGGTAAATGCAATTAAATTTAAAACCACTTAAAAACACTGATTATGAAGAAGTTCTTTGTAAGTGGTGGAAAGATTGGAGATGGACACCACCTCCAAAAGATTTTTTACCAGAGAATGGTATAGGTGGTTATATGATTTATGATGGTGATATTCCAGTAGTCGCAGGTTTTTTATACATTACAAATTCTAATGTAGCTTGGGTTGATTGGGTTGTTTCTAATATGAAATATAAGAACAAGAAAAATCGTAAAATTGCAATAGAAACTTTAATCGCTTCTCTTGAAATAAAAGCAGAAGAATTAGATAGAAAAATTATGTATGCACTTGTTAAAAACCAAAGTCTTATCAACACATATATAGAGATGGGGTATACACAAGCAGACTCATACAATACTGAATTAATTAAAAGAATATAATATGGCAGGATTTACAGCAATTGCGGCAGGAGTAGGAATGGCTGGTCAAGTGGGTAGCAGTTTAATGTCTTTTGGACAAGCTTCCGCAGCAAAACGAAAGGCCAATGACGCACGTCTAAAAGGTCAAAAACTTATGAGAGAGGCACGTGAACGTGCAGAAAAAAATGTTTATGATAAACTTAAATTGCCATTAGACGCATTTAACGAACAGTATAGACAGAATGCAGCTTTACAAGTTCAACAAGTAGATGCGCTACAAGAGGGCGGTCAAAGGGCTTTAGCAGCAGGTATTGGTAAAGTAGCTGCAGCAAGTAATGCAAACACTGAAACAATTAGAATCGGTCAAGGTAAAGCGCAAACTCAATTAGATAAATTAAAAGCTGACGCAGAAGAAAAAATAAAACAACAAACCATTAGTATGGATGTGTCTGCAGGTCAAGATGCTTTAGAAGAAGAGGCGCTGCTAAAAGAACAGGCAGCCACAGCCGAACAACAAGGTTTTTCATCTGGGACTAAAGCACTTGTAGGTGGGCTTGGTATGGCCGCCCCACTTTTTGGTGGTGATAAAATGAATGACGCAGATTTTGAAAAATACTTAGGCATATTAGGAATGGGCACTCCAGGAGTACCCGCATAATATAAAAAAATATGGCAGATAATAGTGGTGTAGATTACGGACAAATCAATACTCAAATAATTGATCCAGCGCAATACAGAGCTTTTTTTAAAAGCAATAATCAAGTTGATTATAGTAAAATTGCTGACGATTTGGGTGTTATGTTGGACACTGAAGTTAAGCGTAGAGATGCAATTAAAAAAGACATTGATGATAATACTAATAGTTTAGTAGATCAGTTAGGTCAAATAGAAACTAACTCCGACAGTGTTTTTAGCGATAGTGTTATAAATATGGCCACTCAAGCCAGAGATAATTTAATGACCTATAACAGAGCATTAAAGGCTGGTAAAACCACCCCCTCACAATACAAACAATATTTAGAACGAGTTAAAACTCAAATGAATAAATGGAATGGGGTTACTAAATCTTTTGGTGCTTATTATGACAAATCAATGGGTAGAATTAATACAACAAGTGAAGCAACGGGCGAAATGCAGGCATCTCCATTTGAAGTTACCATTGGCAGAAGTGTGCACGGTTTTGGTAAGTCTGCTAAAAATAGTGAATATTTAGATCCTGTAACTGGACAAGCGTTTTATTATAAACGTACTAAGGATGGAAGGGTACCAGATTTTAAGAAGAACCCAGAGTTGTTTACTTCAATAGATAATTTTAGTTCCAACATGGCGTATGAACAAGACCGAGATCAGTTTAATATTGATTTAGCTGTAAAGGCAGACAAAGAGTTTTTAGGAACTATAACAGATTCTTATATTCTAAAGTTTGGTAAAAAAGGCGAAAGAGGTGGGCGTTACATTATGACAACCGAAGACTATACTATAATGGCAAACGATCCAGATTTTCAATCCGATATAGAAGATTTAAGAAATAATATTTATAAAAGCCTAACCTCTCAAGGAGGGGGCGTTGGTTTAGGACAATCAGTAGCTACAATGAATTCGGATTTTAAAGTGGTTTTAAGTAAAGCTGAATTTCAAGAACAATATGGTAAGGAAATAGATAATCCAGATTATGACGCGGATGATGATACGTCAGATGAACCCAAAAGAATCCCTAACCCAGATTATGTTGATGAAAAATATATGGTTATTATTGATCCTAAGAATCCAAATGGTTTATCTGTTAGATTTGGGGATAAAAGTTTTGCTGAAGCTGAATTAAAAAAGGGTATAGAAAAGAGTGTGGCTATGCAATTAGGAGGTTCAAGAAAAGCAAGTAGTTTATCATATGAGCCTAATGAAGATTCATCTGCTACAACTCGTGATGAGAAGAAAGAAAGAGAAATAGGATACGCAAAACGTGTAAACAATATTATGTCTGCTGATGCTATTACGGCTGCGTCTGATATGGAAGATACTATTAAAGAACTTAATCGTGATGAGTTTAATGAATCAAGGGGTATTACAATTGACCAGATTGATAGACAAGAAAATGGTATCAACATTGAAAGAACTAAGAAAGGCAAAGAAGACGATACATTTATTTCTTACTACCAATTAATAGATGGTAAACCAGACTTAACTAAACCCCGCCCTGCTAAACAAATTGCAAAAGAAATATACAGAGATTTAATACCAAACAGTATTACTCAGAACATATCATTTGATGCGTGGTACAACCAAGCAATTGAGGAAGATCCAAATATGTTTACACCTCACTTAATGGATAACCCAGACTTCGATGAAGAAGCAGCTGAAACTCCATTCGGTGGTACTAATGCCAAACTAATAAAGAACCCTAACTTTAAGGGTAGTGAATTAACAAGCACCGTAGAATCGTTTGAAACAATAGATTCTTATAAAGCCACTGACGATTTCTTTGATACAACTGGAGCAGTGACAGCATCTACTTCGTTTCAAGCTATACCAAATGAGCCAGGTAATTTTGAACAAGCATCAAGTGTTGTTAAAACTGCATTAGGGAATGCGTGGAGAAATATTCCTGACACTAATTTATCTGTTACATATAAGGATGTTAAAGCATTGTTTGGTGAATCTACCAATGAGATTATAGTCTCATATAAAGATCCTTTAGATGGAGCAGTAAAAGAATATGTAATTAAATATGATGCAGATAATACTAAATTAGAAAGTGATGTAGAAAATATAGCTAATAAAGTGATTAAGGACTACAACCAAAAGAATGCAAACAGTCAATTTGGTGGCAGTGGAGTTGCTGGCGGTGTTGACACATCAAAATATAATTAATAATATATGAACGAAGAAGCTTTACAAGACGCATATAAATTATTTTCCAATGGTGGATATAATGGTTCTTTAGAAGAATTTCAAGCTTTAATTAATTCTAATCAAGAAGCTCTAAGTGATTCTTTTAAACTATTTAGTAGTGGAGGTTATACTGGAGATTTTGATGCTTATAAAACCTTAATAGGAGTAAAAAAAAAACTTACTCCTACCGAATCTCTGGAGAGTGGTCTCGAGGACGCTTTGGAATCAGACTTGGGAGATGGTTCATTGGACTCACCAGACGAGACTAATGTTACAACCCCAGTTACATCTCCAGTTGTACCCGTAGAAACGGACGTTGAAGAAGAAACTGAAGAAGTTCAACAGAGTTTCATTATTGAGGGTAACGAAGTAGATGAAGAAACCTATACTCAATATTCTGATGCCCAAGACACTTTAAAAAAAGAAACTGACGATCCGTTTGCTCAATCTATGAACCTTATAGATGGGGAAATGATAGAGAGACAAGAGGAGGCTATTGTTCCTTTAATGAACTACAACTTTAACCAATACGGCTTTACTTTTGAACAGACTGGTATTGGTGACGCTATGAATGTTACTGCGGCTAATGGAGAAAAACTATATGTTAATCTCGATCCTACCTTTGGTATAGGAAAAAAATCAGAAGCTGAAGCATTAAAAGTATTCTTGGCTAAAAATAAAGCAGCCAGTAGACGTTTAATGATAGAAGAAAACGGATACACTGCGTTAGAAAGAAAAGTCCAAGGGCAAGAACAAATAGATACATCTGTAAGTATATTAAACGCTGAGGCTAATGCCTTTAATACCACTATACAACAATACCTTGCAGATAAAAACGAAGTAGATAGATTGAGAGAATACTTTACTGGTATGTCGACAGAGGAGATGAGTCTCCCAGAAAACGCTTTATTATACCAAGAGTTACAACAAAAATCTGTTAATCTTGGTAGTCAAAAAAAGAATATAATTGCACGTGATTTACAACTAAAACAACAAGGCGCATCTGTAGATGCATTGGCTGGTGACTACTATGCCATGAAAGCTGAACAAGGAACTATACTCGGTGCTACTGTAGATGGTATGCTTCGAACAATAGGTAGACGTACTGCCTCAGTAGGAGGATCAATGATAGATGCGGCAGTAGAGTTTTCTGACACTGGTGGTGCTGGCGAAAAAGCATTTAGAGATATTTACGCTGGTTTAGCACAACAAAAGTATGGCTTACCCTCGTTTTATAAAAAAGATGAGGTTACAAATGAAGAAGGTCTTTTAATCCAAAAGCCAGCGTTTGCAAGTTGGGATGACTATATAGCAACTATACCTTTCGAGGAGCGTGATGACTTGACTGCGGCTACCAAAGACATCTTAAAAAAAGACCTTAAGTTTGATATGTTTGACTTTGATGAACAAGGAAGAGCAGTTATGAAAAGCCCTGGTGCTGGTTATAATTATTCTGATGCAGTATACACTGCGTGGAAGGCTGATCCAAACAATCAAGGTATGGTAGACTTTTCTCGTAGGGGTGCAGAAGAATTATGGGGTAACGCAGATACAACTCCAGAGTTTTCTAAAAAATTAAAAAAAGATAGTTGGTGGGCACAAGCCTACTTAGGAGCTATGGAAACAATTCCAGACTTAATCGCATGGGCAGGCCCAGGCAAATCTGGTAAACTAATTGCTGCAGCGCAACGAACTTCTCAATTAGTAGCGTCAACTTATGACCACACTAACGAACAGATGCGTAATAATCCGAACTTTAACACCATATCTGAGAATGAAAAGATGGCCGTGGCTTTACCGTTAGCCTTAACTGTTGGTACGTTAGAGCGTTTAGGTTTTAGAAATTTGAGACTTGGAACTCCTTTGGTGAATAAAGCATTTATGGGTGCTCTGGGTAAATCTACTGGACGAAATTTATCTAAGTATACCTTTCCAGAACTTGTAAGACAAACAGTTCAACCAGGTTTGAAAGGTTCATTAGCAAAAGGAGGTGCAACATTGTTGGCTGCTGGTGCGGCAGAATTTGAAACTGGTTTAGCACAAGAGGCTGCCGATGTTCTTGCTAAAACATTGTATAATAAATACGGTTCAAAAAGTGATGAGGTTAGTAAAATGTTTTACACTCCAGAAACTATGTCTGCGTTAACACTACAATTATTAAACGCAGGTGCATTAGAGATGGTGGGTGGCTTTATGTTAAGTGTACCAGGTGCTATGTCAAATGCAGCTTCATCTGCTGACTTTACAAAGTTAGATGACGGAATGTTTGAGGTATTTGAAGACATGACTAAGGATCAGGGCTCAACCAGGCTTACTGTTTTAGATTTAAAAAATAAAATTAATGACGGAACATTTACAAGAAAACAAGCTAAATATGTTGCAGAACAATTTAATGAGCTGAAAGGAGTATATGGAAAAATTCCATCTGATTATAGTACAGCACAAAAGAAAATAGCATTGGGTTTACTGCTTAGTAAACAAAGATTAGAAACCGAAATTGCAGGAAAAGATCCTGCAACTGTTAAAGGTAGACTACAACAAATAGCAGACATAGATAGTAAGTTAGAAGCTTTAAGTAGAAATGCTATGGAGGCTGCTAAAAATCCAGTTGCTAATGCAGAAACTGAAGACGATATAAATAATAAAAACGATGCCAATAAGAAGCCAAGCACAGAGACGGTGGTTGAGGAAGAATCTACCACAGTTAGCGAAGAAGTGGGAGACGCTGTATCCCAACCAGAACCTTCCAGAGAGGGTGAAACCCAAAACGAAAACGAGAACAGGGTACAGACGCAAGAGGAAATAGACCAAGAAGTTAGTGATTTAGAAACTTTGCTCGATCCAGAAACTGCTGAAAACACTGAAATAAGCGAGACTATTACCAAAGGTAAAAAGGGAAAGAAAAAAGTTTTAGTTGAAAATACTACTAATGAAAATGTTGATATAGAAGGCACTCAAGTTGAATCTAATTTATTTGTTACTACAGATGATGGTTCACCTAAAAGTTCTTTACAACAAACTATTTTACGCCAAGCGTCCAGAGCTGCAAATTCTCTTAAAAAACTATTCCCAGGAGTAAGTATTATAGTACACAACACACGTGCGTCCTACGAATCACGTTTGGAAAACCCCATACCAGAGGGTAGGGTGGAGAGAGGGGCTTTTAATCCTAATGATAATACTATTCATATAAACCTTCAAGACGCTAATGCAAGACTGGTTGGACACGAAGTGTTTCACGCTATACTTTACAACTCAATAAAAGCTGGTGATAAAGCAATTAATGGGTTAACTAAAAAAATGATTCAAGCCTTGTCTCGTTCAGGAACATTAAGTAAAGAATTAAAAACTGAATTAGAAAACTTTGTAGAAAGTTATGATTCAAATCAAAAGAATGAAGAAAAATTAGCAGAAATATTTGGAAAGATAGCAGGTGAGTATAAAAATCTAAACGCCAAAGAAAAGGGAATAGTAAGAAAGTTCCTTGAACGTATAGCTAAAAAGTTTGGAATTGAGATAGGACAGTCTTCACAAGATGTAGTTGATTTATTAAACAGATTAGCTGGTAAGGTAGCCAGTGGTGAAACCATAACTGAACAGGATATAGAAGGGTTGACAAACTTAGAACAAGGAACTGTAGTTGATGATGGGGGTGTTATTCCAAATGATATTGATTTAGAGGGTGCCCCTAAGATTAACTTAGAAACAGATAAAAAATCTAAGTATCAAATAAATAGAGGTGGTATAGATATAAGTAAAATAAAACGAGGTTCAATAAACGAATTGTCTGGTGCAAACGCATTTGTATTTGCAGGTGACAAAGCAACCTATGGTGAAATAGAAAGTCCTACAGGATTAAAGTTTGATTTCTTTGGAGGGTTTTTATATCCATATGGAACTGGATACGGATGGGCTGCTACTAATATGGATAGTGCTAACAAGTTAAAAAATAGAATAGATAATAGTGATGGCATAGGTTTAGTAATGTCTCAACAGAACGATGGTATAACAGGAAGCTACAGAATGTTTCAATACTTAAATGCTGAGATTGCACATGCAATTAACAAAGGTGTAAGTCCACAAGAATTATTAGCATATGTGAACTCAAAATTAAAAGTAGGTAAACAAGCTGCAAAAATAAAAAAATTATATCCAGACGGAATTACAAACTTAGAGCAATTAAACACGTTAATGCCCTTTGAAGGTGACAATAGTTTTAATTATGAAGAAAGAGGTAGTTTTGTTTCTCAATTTTTTAGTGCAGAATCATTACAAAAATTTGGTATACCACCTCTTAATAAAACTGCAAAAAGCGATGTAGGTGTATTGGATTATGTAAACGATCCATCACTCACTGAGGTCGGCTATGGAGATATAGTATCTGCAATCCAATTTGAAAAAGGCGCAAAGATAAGAGAAGTAAGAGAAGGTGAACCAAACTTTCATCCTTCATATCCATTTGTTTTAGAAGGTAAACCTATAATGGTATTTAATGAGGCACCAGATATTAGAAAAGTTTTTCCAAAATCAAAACCTAAATCTAAGACAGCCAACCAAACACCAATAGGCAAAAGAGCTAAACCACAGGCTGCACGATCAGCAATGGGTGGGCAATATGTAGCTCCAGTGCCATCAAATGTAGAAACAGAAGGAGCTCCTAAGATTGAAAAAAAATCTCAAGAATCTGCAAACAAGTTAGGTGACGCATACTTTATGAACAAGAAAGGGTTTATGTCAAATAACATATACAGTCTTAGTGCTTTACGTAAAGCAGCAGAAAGACTTGGCTTGACAGTACACCCAGCTTATATCCGTGAAGGATTTAGACGTGGAGAATTAACTGGATACTTTTTTAGAAAAGATGGTAAGTTTTATAACCCACGTAAGGGGTTGTCTTCTAAAAAGTCAATGCAACAAATTGGTAATGAAAACCAAAACATTGTAGATGTGGTACGTATTGCTCGTGAAAATAATTTTACAGACAACACCATAATGACTTACTTGCGTAAGCAAGGTTTGAAGGTGGCAGAGATAAAACCAATACTCAAGGTACAAAACTTTGTACTTCAAAATGTTCCTTCATCTTTTGGAAACATTGAGGGTGGGATGGCTAAAGGCATAACTTTATTTAACAAAGTATATAACTTTAGAAAAAACTTGTTGGATAAAAATACAACTCCAATAGGTAAAAAAATTATTGCACAAAACAATAAAGTTGAAGAACTGGAAGCTCAGTTAAATCAAACAGAAATGTTCGATACTGGTAAACAAAAACAATTAGCTAAAGAAAAAGCTAAATTAAAAAAACTACAAGCCACAGCTAAATCGGAAGGTAAAGGTTTATATAAACTAACTCAATCTGAAATAGATAACAAGACTTTAGAGTTCTTGGAATCTACACAAGAATATAAAAACGAAGCTGATAAAGGTAGTTTTACAAATCAACAAGCTCAGATGCTTTCGCAGATGATGAATGCTTTTGATGGTAGACCTATGCGAGATACTGCAGGTAAAATTAGATTAGCCAGACAGATACTTAGAGAAAGAGGAAGAGGACAAAGAGCGTTACAAACAATTAAAAAAGATTTACGAAACTTTATTCGTATGTCATTAAATCCAGATGTATACACCAAGGGTGAGGTTATTAATCTAATTAGAAAGGTAACTGATGCTAATAGTAAAAACATTGAGAATATAAAAGAGGAGGTATTAGAGTTTGTAAATAAAAAAACTAACGCAAGTCTTACAAAAAAAATAAATAAGATTCTTAATGGTAAGTATGATGACATTTCTGCTGGAAGAAAGCGTGGCTACAAAGTTTCAGATGATGTACGTAAACGATTAGAAAACATAAAGAAACTAATAGGTGGTATAGATTCTAAAACAGACGGTACTACTATTACAGATCTTCAACAAAAGTTAGGAAATCAAATATCTAAAATTGAATCAGAATCATTCCAAACTGATGAACAAAGAGCTAAAGCAACAGATTTAGAGATAGTTATAAATTACTTAAGTGCACAGTTGATGATGGACTTTCAAGTAGATAAAACAAGTGCGTTAGCAACCGTGGTAGAGGATTTAAATGCATTGGTTGAAACTGGTAAATCTGCATTAGAGCAACAACTATACATTAAACACATGCAGTATGTGGAAGATGCTGAGACTGCGTATTTTGAAATCACAGGTAAAAAACTTAATCTATACATAGAAAACCCAGAGTTTGATTCATTGCTTCCAGAATCAAAAGCTAATCCACGTAAGATTAGAAATCCGAAAGCCAAAGATATACTTGCCGAAAAGGCTGTAGTATCTGCCGCAAAACGAGCTGCCTTAAAAAAACGTGTGCCTAAAGTATTTTCTAATGCTAACAGAAGAGTAAAAGATTTTTTGATGGGCAATTTAGACTTAGCCTCTTTAATATCTACATTCTCCAGAATTCCAGGAGATTTGTTTGGTGGTAAACTACAAGAAATATCAACGTTTAAAATAGATGAGGGCACTATTGACTACAAAAGGCGTAAGATGGAAACTACTGTGATGATTAACTTAAAATTACAAGAAGTTTACGGTAAAAAATGGCAACAAAAAGCACAAGAAGATAGTAAGGCTTATGATACTGGTATTGTATTTGAAGGTATGGATGGTCCAACTCCATTAGTATTAAGTCAAAACCAAATGGCTTACTTAGTAAATCAGTATAAAGATCCAGCTAATGAAAATTCTTTTAAAACAAAATACGGTGAGAAACAATACAAAAGAATTATGTCCGAGATGGAGGCTAAACTTAACGATGAGGTAAGAGAGCTGGGGCGTTGGCAAATAGAGGAGTTTTTCCCAGCTATGTACGAAACTTATAATGAGGCTTACAAAAAAGTATATAGAACCTCACTACCTTGGAATGCAAATTATGCAGGTAGAATTTATCGTGAAGGTTTAGAACAAACTGAAAAAGTAGACTTATTGTCTAAAGACAAAGGAGCATACAAAGGTATGGCTGCACCAGCATCATCTAAAATTAGAATGGAAAACGCAAAACCTATTGCTAATATAGATCAGATGAATGCACTATTAACATATGTAAATGATATGAACTGGTTTGCTGCAATGGCAGAACCAATCAATGACTTGAGTAAAATGTTTAATAATGTTTCAGTTAGACAAGCTATCACAAATCAATATGGTGAAGGTGGTATGACTAACATCAATAATATGATTGAAAAAGTTGCAAACCGTGGAGTTAAAAGCGAAACTGGTTTAGATTGGGTAAACGGTATGACAAGTGCTTTTGTTATTGGTAAGTTAGCAATTAACCCAACTATATTTATAAAACAGTTAACTTCTTTTCCCGCATATGCAGCCTCGCCAGAAGTTGGTTTTAGAAAATGGACTGCAACTGCAGCTATGAATACCCCTAAATTAATTAGTACTTGGTCTGAAATACAAAGTAACTCTATATATATTCAAGATAGATATGGTGAAACAATATTAAGAACTCTCGAAACTTATGCACCAAATAAAGTTGAGAGTGTTATTCCTTCAGGTTCTATGGGAACCTTAGTTGATGTGTTAATGTTTTTAGTTAAACAAGGTGACAAAGGTGCAATTATAATTGGAGGTGTACCTAATTATATTATATATAAAAACAACTTTAAAAAAGCAAATCCAAAAGCCACTGAACAACAAGCTATAGATTATGCTATTAAAAGATTTGAAAGAGATACTAAGAGAGCTCAACAGTCAAGCGACTTACAAGATAAAGATAGATTTCAAACAGGAAATGTTTTTGCCAGAGCATTGAATATGTTTCAAACTTCTATTAAACAATACATGCGTAAAGAGTATGTTTCACTGTTAAATTTAAGACGTAAAATTATGTCTGGTGGTACTCAAGGAAAAGGAACTACATGGCAAAATTTAAGAACACTTGCCGTGTACCATAGTATGCTTCCAGTAATATTTCAATATGTAGCCTCTGGATTACCTGGTTTATTGTCTACAATGGATGACGATGATAAAGATGATTTAATTAGAGCTGCATTAATGGGTAATATAAACGCTATATTTATAATAGGCTCAATATTTGACGGTATTGCTGATGCACTTACTGGTAAACCATGGGCTGGTTCAGTTGCTTCACTCCCAGTTTTAGAACAAAGTGCAAAGGCAATTGAACAACTTTCAAAAGCACGTCAATATAATGTGACACCTTTTGATAAAAATGGTAAACCACGTAGCCAAGCAAGTATCGATAAGTCAATAGCTGGTGCACAAGAACAATACAAAAAAGCTTTATATACACTTCTTGGATTAGGAGGTGTTCCAGCAGTTCAAGTTGACAGGCTTGTAAATAATTTAATGGAGTTAGGTTCTGGAGGCGCAAGTCCAGAAGAAATGATATTACGTATCCTACAGTTTTCTGATTATGCAATAAAGAGTAATGAAGACCGTGAGAATGAGCGTAAAGGACCGCCTAAAGTTAAACCTTTAACCAGATCTGAACTAAAAAAGTATCGACCAGAGTTGTATGAAAAACAAATGGAATTAGAGCGTAGACTTAAAGAACGAAGAGAGTCAAGCCCTGGATATCAAAGATTAGAAGAATTAAAGCGACAACAAAAAGAACGTAGAGAACAACTATTAGAAGAAAGATATAATTAATGCGACTAAAAAAATTTGACATAAAAGACTTTGACGAATACACTTGTATGTATAACAGCTATTTAGTGTTAACAGGTCGTGAAACTTACGAATCTATTCTTAATAGAGAAGAAGGAGCGGGATTTATATTTAACCCTACTGAGGTTATGGTTCCGCTTCAAGACGATGCTTATGATATTCTTATAGATTACTTTGCCGAAGAAGAAGAGTATGAAAAATGTAGTGAACTTAAACAAAGTAAACACTTTTTAAAATCTCTTTTTATTTAAAATTTTTATCAAAGTTTTTTCTTTCAGCTTCTAACTTATAGTATTGAAATGCAAAAAACCCATTGATGTGTGAGTCAGTTGGGAAAAAGTACTTCCACCCTTTTGATCTTCCCCTATTTATATAATAACAAAAAGCAACTGCTATTTTACCAGTATTTTTTTTAAAATTAATAACCGCAGAATCGTCTGAAATTGGAATAATCTCATCTACAGAAAAAGTTTCATTGTTTTGATTTCCAGATCTATTAAAATTTGAAAACCTTTCGGCTACTACAGTGGCGAAATCTTTGAGTTCGACTGCTCTTTCTTTGTTCATATCTCATTTGTAAGGGATTGAATTAAATCTGCACACACTTTACAAATGTGTTGGGCTTTTTCTTTGGCGTTTTCGTTTTCACGATCCATCAAATCTTCATAAATTTCGTTGACAGAGTCGTGAAGATGATTAGTCACATAGTTTATGTGACGTATAGTCTGATAGTCATCAGCCGAAATTTTATTAGCCATTCATTAATCCATTGATGTTAGTAACAACTTCCCAATTGTACTATTTATCTGACGGATTGTTCTATATATAATTTTAGAGTTTTGTTTTACTTGAGCTCTTTCTTTAGCTGTGGCATCTGTGCCTAAATTACAATACTGATTACAATCAATATGTAATAAAGTGTCAATCTTTTTTTTGTCACTCCATGTCTTATAATTAGAAATCATTGTGACATGCTCTATTGTGTATTTAGATTCATCTTTAGCCCACACCATATTTTCTACACTCTTTTTAAGATTGTTGAAGCTCAAATTAAGCATTTCATTTTTATTTTCCAAATCTTTAAGCTTTTTTTGTAATAAATTTAGTTCACTATTGGAATGTTTTAGTTTACCACCAAAAAACTCATCTAATATATCTTGATGCCTTTCACCTAAATCTTTATTAAAAGTAACCATATATGGAAACTCTTTAACTCCATGTAAAACACTTGCGTGAGTCAAATTAAACATCTTACCAATATCTTCATAAGTATATTTTAAAGTTTTTCTCAGAATTGTAAACATTAATGCTCTTGCCTCAACGTATTTTCTTTGACGTGTTGGATTAGTGATGTCTGGTATTAATAAATGCTTTGAAGTTATCTCTCTTAATTTCTGTAGATGTTCCATTTAATTTTATATAAGTATTTAAGTTTATTAGATCTAAGTAGTCATCTAATGTTATTTCTATTATGTTAGTTAGAATAGGGGCTAACGATTTTTCTTTAATTAATTCTACGGCATAGTAATAGCTAATACCGTGATGCACTACCACACCACCAAAAACTTGAGATCTGAATTGATTATTCTTGGGTACTTGCAATTCACTTTCGATTTGTCTGCCAATTTTAAATGCGACAATAGGTGACATTTTATGAAGTGCATCTGTAAAAGCATCTTCCATAGCATAATCAGTGTCCTTTATATACTTCGGTAGTAAACCCATATTCTTCTAATTCTTTTAATCTATATTGTTGCAACTTTGAAATTACTCCTTTAGGTTTTTTTACTTCAGAAAACAATACTTTACTGCCTGGAGGAATAGCTATTAAATCAGGGATGCCATTTTTATTGGTCTTAATTAATTTAATTACATAATACCCTTCACTCTCGAGTTGTTTTATTCTTTTGGCTTGTATTTGTTGTTCTGTCATCTAAATAGTCTAATATAAAACCTATAGCTACCACTATATTTAACCCTACAGACGAAATAATTTCTACTAAATCGTGAAAAGAATGAATGGACAAATGAATATGTCCAACAATCCAAAACGGAATCGCTAAATTTTGGCTAATCCAAATTACTAAAAATTTTACAAACTTCATATGTATTTAATTTAAAGTTAATATATCTCTTTTAAAATGTTTTAATGTGTAGTCTTTCTTTTTTACTACAGCTTTATATATATCATTCTCAATACCATTTTTTGAAAAAATCCAATACACTTTATTCTGTAGCCTTTCTTTAGTTGTCATGCGATCACGTGACTGCCAATAGCTTGTAGCACTAAAATCTATATTGTAATAAACTAAAGCCATAGCCTTTCGTAAACTTATTCCTTCACGTCCACTGACAATTTGAAGAGCAATATTTTTATCTGTGCTATTAAACTCCTCCAATGTATTGCAAATATTATTATCAAATATTAATTTCAATGCATCCCATTCGGCAGTAAATTTATAAAAGATGGCTATTTTTTTATTTTTAAATTTGTTTTTTATATACTCTGCCTTGAAGGTGTCAATGACCATTGACTTGCCACTTTCAAATTTTACAGTTCCAGAATATAATTGATGAGTTTTAGACATAAGTTTAACCGCAGTGTCGGCTAATATTACCTCTTCCTTGCCCTCTACTACTAAATCTGTAGTTAACTTTTTTATAATAGATTTAATTTTAGACGGAGTGTTTACATATAATATGTGTTCATTGGTTTCTACTTTGAACCCAGCTTCTTTTTGTGTGTAGGATATAGTATATGGTTTCATTTTATGTATAATGTCTTCTGATCCTCTGCTATAATCTCTTATTTGTATACCACCAATAGGACGAATTCTAACACTAACGTAATGGTCGGAGAATCTATAAAAGTTTTTGTATTGTGCAAATGGATTTTGAGCTATACCATATACTTGGTGAAACATTTGACTGTATGATTCAGGAGTAGGAGTTCCAGACAAAAGTATAACATAGGATTTATTACTTATGATTAAAGTCTTGACTTGTTTAGCTCGTTTACTGGCTTTTGGAAAAGCTCCCAGACCGTGTGCTTCGTCCAGGATAATACACTGCCATCTAATTGTCTTAGGTAACTTATGAATACTTTCGTAATTTATCACAGTCAAGTTGTAAGACAGATTTAATTTATCGTAATCTTCTTGAATACTGGATATAGCTTTTTTCTTTGTAAGAAAAAGACAGTCCGTAACTGGCAGAGAACTCACCATACTCAAACTCGTAGCTGTCTTACCAGTTCGAACCTCCATGGCAAGATATAAAAATTTATACTTATTTAGTATAGGTAAGCCTTTATTTACAATTTCTTGTTGATAGTCTCTTAAAATCATAAGATTGCTTTACAATTTTTTACTACTTCAGAAACTATATTTACTGTTACTGCATTACCACACATTTTGTATCGTTGTGTGTTGCTCACTGGTTTTATCTCACCGTCATAGTCTCCTTCAGATGTCCAATCATCTGGAAACCCTTGAAGTCTTTCACATTCGACTGGTGTTAATCTTCTGACACTTTCTGAAACCACTACACTATCTAAAGGATGCGTTGTTACTGCATTTGATATGTCATCGCCTCGAGTCTCTAATCTTTTCACTCTGTTCTCTTCGTTTTTAGATTGTCTTGGGTAGCTACGCAATGCTCCTGAAACAATTAAAGGTGGCATAGTGCTAATGTCTTTTTCGCTATGCCTACGAGCTGACAAACATGGGGTGTCTCCATTTTCTCTAATACGCAATCCCTCATCATTTCTAAAGTCTGCCGCCTTAACTATTTTAGGATCTTTATAATCTCTTGATAACAAAGCGGGTGAAGTGTCTCTAAACCCAAACTCACGTGGAGAGAAATTACTTATTTGAGCGTGTCCGTCTGATACTTTTGTAGACGTTGGTGGGCTGATTCGGATAGGAAAAACTCCTTTCCAATCTCGCTTGGTTTTTGTAGAATATCCGACAAGGTACACTCTCTCTCTATTTTGGGGTAATAGCCACGCTGTATTACACAGTTGCCATTCAAGTCGATAGCCCCCAATGTTGGTAAAGGCTTGGAGGATTGACGCAAAATCTTTGCCAGAGTTTGAGCTGAATGTTCCTTTAACATTTTCCCAGATAAAAACTCTTGGTCTGCACTCATCAATGAGTCTAATGGCTTCAAGGATAAGGCTTGAACGCTCTCCTCCCATCCCTTTACGATTTCCAGCAAGACTAAAGTCTTGGCAAGGGCTTCCAAAGGTGATAAGGTTGATTTTTGGTAATTGTTCTTTTCGAACATCTGTAACTGATCCGACATATGTACTGTTTTTAAAATTATTTTTATATACTGCTATTGCGTGTTTATCTATTTCTGAAAAGTAAGATTTGACTTTATAGCCTGCTTTTTCTAAGCCTAAGTGAAATCCTCCAATTCCTGAAAACAGGTCTAAAACTGTGATTTTTTTCATTTTTTGTAAAATTTTTCTTTCATAAATGCGTTCTAAGAGACTTTCTCTTAGTGCTTGATACCTAAGTACCCCCTAAAATTCCATATAAGACTGGTCAGTAGAATTGCTCTTTTTACGGAACCTTAACCACTTACCAACCGTGTCACGACCTTCTTCAGGAGAACAATCATATTTAAATTCACTATAGGCCTCTAACCATTTATAAAACCTTCTGCGTGATACAGTCATTTTAGATTTGGGAGCAAAGTCTGGATTGTCTTCTACAAAATCCAGGTACAAATCATTCATAAACAATTTAGTGTCTAATACTAACTTGTGATTAACTGTGCCACCAACAACTCCACACCATTCTATAAACTCATGACAAGTTTCGGCAGATAACTTTCTAACTTTTAAATTAACAAAATCACTTTTTATTAATCCAAATTTTAAATACAGTTGTAGGCATTCAATCATAAAGTTGTCAAATTGACACCACTCATCATCATCCCACTCGGCAAACATCATCTTCCTAAACTCTTTTAGTGGAGTATATTCTTTGGTGTAGTATTGCGCTAACTCTAACTCCCACTTCCTTCTTTCAAATGAAGAACCCTTTCCTTTAATAGCGTAATTTGTAGTGATTGCTACCTTTGGAGATTTACTAAAGGGTATTTTAATTGCATCTTTATTCTTTTTTTCAAGGCTTAATCCTTCAGTCACAACAGAAAATAATCTCTCAAAATTAAATGACTTGCTTACATCATCAAAACAAAGAATCTGCGTGTCTGCACTTACTAATTGATATGCAAAACTTTTATCAAAATTAAAAGACTTACCATCAATTACAACTACCTTTTTCATTTTAGCTATTCCGTTGATAAACAAACCCTTTCCAGTACCACCCTCTGGATTGTCTGAAATTACTTCATCATTCAGTATTGTAGCGGGGCAGTAGGCTAAGTTTTTATATGCGTGAAGCAGATAACCTATTGTAGACATCATGCTTTTGACTCTGCTTTCATTTTGACCACATATGTTTGTAATAAATGATCTATAGTCGCAACCTTTAGGCTCACACTCTATAAACACTCTATCTATTACGTGATCTTTCCAAACGTAACCTCCAATATCTAAGTAATCTATAAGAAGTAATCCCTCGTATGTAACTTTTACAGCTCCGTTTTTGTAGTATAAGTACGCAGTGTCTTTATCATCTTCAATAAAATACACATCAATTGAGTTTAGAAGTGTTAAAAATTCTTCTCTAAAATAGCGTGTGTTTTCTGCGAAGTAATTGTAGATGGATAAATCATCCACATCTAACAAGTAATTTAAAATAAAATCTTTGATTTCTTTTTCAGAAGTATGATCAATTAGATTATTGGTAACCCTTACAAACACATAATTCTTACTGCCTTCAGGATTAAATTTGTAAAACCCATTCTCCTCTAAAAAATGTTTAAAAAGTATATGTACTATTTTAATAGTTCCTTTGTCGTTTTTTGTCCAAAACTTATGATTTGATTGTTCTTCTTCAATTCTATTAATAACATTATCGATTGATACTTCGTCAATTTTATAGCTTTTAAGTTCAGTTCTAATTTCTTTTTTAGATACTCCTCGCTTTAACTTGTGACGAATTTGATTTACCTTCTCCTGGTCTTCATAATATTTAGTACCAAAGTTTTGTTTCTGCATATATGCAGATTGAATAGTTTTTTTTATTTCGTGTTTAGTAAAATTACGTGACTGATAACCATCTAATATATATTCGGCTA
>JAAHTH010000220.1_pt1 | contig 55880 bp, 83 predicted proteins | sample 6116091 | NCBI WGS metagenome assembly JAAHTH01 (sample SAMN13939990, study PRJNA603662) | sponge metagenome | isolation source: marine sponge | host: Mycale hentscheli | place: New Zealand | collected 2006 | reverse complement strand
ATTAAGAATGGTGTAGCTTCAGCAGTCAGAGATTGTAAACAAAACTTTGAATACTTAAATAGCTTTGAGAATATTGTAATATGTTTTGATAGCGATAGTATTGGTAGGGAAACTGCTAATAAAGTATCAGAGATATTTCCACCTAATAAATGTAAGGTAGTTAATCTTGAATTGAAAGATGCTAATGAGTATTTAAAGGCAGGTAAACGTGAACAGTTTACTCGTACTTGGTGGGATGCCAAACCTTATACACCTGCAGGTATTGTAACATATGATGATATTGTTGATGACCTATGGGTTGAGGAAGAGGTTGACTCTGTTCCTTATCCTTATCAAGGATTAAATAATAAGTTATATGGTATGCGTGTTGGTGAACTAGTCACACTTACATCAGGTACTGGTATGGGTAAGTCAAGTTTACTTCGTGAACTTGTATATCATATATGGAAAACTACTGAAGATAAGATTGGTCTTTTGTTTTTGGAAGAAGAAAAGAAAAGAACATTCAGAGGTTTGGTAGGCATACATGCAAACAAAGAACTACATAAACCTGAAGAGTGGAAGAAACAAGAACCATCTGAATTAAAGAAATGGTCTGAAGAACTTAGGGGTGATAGACGTTTAGTTTTGTTTGACCACTTTGGTTCTATGGATGATGATGATGTTATCAATCGTATTCGTTACATGGCTAAAGGTTGTGATTGTAAATGGGTATTCGTTGACCATCTAAGTTTAATTATATCAGGCAGAGATGATGGTAATGAAAGAAAAGCTATTGATATTCTTATGACTAAACTTCGTAGCTTATGTCATGAGTCTAAGATAGGTATGTTGTTAGCTTGTCACTTACGAAGACTTGATAATGACAAAGGACACGAAGAAGGAAAACAAGTTTCATTATCACACTTGCGTGGTTCACATTCAATCGCACAGTTATCTGATGCAGTGATTGGTATGGAAAGAAACCAACAAGATGATGATGAGATTGCAAAGAATACTTCCACTATTCGTGTACTTAAAAATAGATATGCAGGAACTACTGGGGTAGGTTCTTACTTACTTTATTCTACTGAGAATGGTAGAATGACTGAAATAGATAACCCTTTTAAGGAGAACGCAGATGAGTTTGAAACCCAAGAGTAAAGACAGAAAGAAGTTTGATATTGATTTAGCTTATGGAAAAGTTAGAGAAGATATGATTCAAGATATGCTTCAAGATAAAAAGATTGAAGTTAAATCTGAACGTGATGTTTGGAAAAGAACTGGTAACATAGCTATTGAATATGAATGTTATGGTAAACCTTCAGGTATCAATGCAACTGAAGCTGACTATTGGTTTCATAATTTATGTGTAGGTGAAGATGTTTATGCCACGTTAGTATTTAAAACTGAGAACCTAAAAAAGATACTGGACTCTTTAGATAGAAAGGTATCTGTAAATGGTGGTGACCATAATGCATCACGAATGTATTTAATTAGTTTACAAAAACTATTTGATTTAAAAACAATAAAGGAGTATATTAGTATATAATGAATTTAGTAGTTGACATAGAAACAGATTCACTAGATGCAACAAAGATACATTGTATTGTAGCTAGGAACATGGAGACAAATGAGAACTATGCTTTCGTTGGTAAAGATTGTTATGATAAGTTTCCTGCATTTATAAATAAACATGCAGATAAAATTATTATGCACAATGGTATTTCTTTTGACGCACCAGTTCTAAATAGATTGACTGGTACCAAGATTACTATTGGACAGATTGAAGATACTTTAATTATGTCTCAGCTATATAATCCTGAACGTGAGAATGGACACTCATTAGATTCCTGGGGTAAACGATTTGGATTTAATAAACTTGAGTTCAATAACTTCTCTGAGTTTAGTGAAGAGATGCTTACCTATTGTAGACGTGATGTTGAGCTTACACATAAAGTTTATAATCATTTGAAACTTGAAGGTAAAAGATTCTCAGATTATTCTTTGAGACTTGAACATGATATACGTTCCATTGTTTCTAAACAAGAAGACACTGGATTTTATTTAGACCAACAGAAAGCTAGTGGTCTACATGCAATGCTTGAAGATAAAGCTGAACAGTTAGAAAAAGAAGTACATAAAACTTTTCCACCTTTAAAGATTGAGGAAGAGTTCTTACCTAAAGTAAATAACAAATCTCGTGGGTATGTAAAGGGTGTACCTTTTACTAAAGTTAGTTATCAAGAATTTAATCTTGCGTCTCGTAAACAAATAGCTGAACGACTTATGAAGTTAGGTTGGAAACCAAATAAGTTTACTGATAAAGGTTCGCCTATTGTAGACGAGAGTGTACTATCAAAGATAGATAATATAGCTGAAGCTAAATTGATAGCTGAATATTTATTATTAAAAAAAAGAACGTCTCAAATCTCTTCTTGGCTTGATGTTGTTAATCAAACCACTGGAAGAGTGCATGGTCGTGTCCTTACTTTGCGTTGTGTATCAGGTAGAATGAGTCATCATTCGCCAAATATGGCTCAGATACCTGCTACATATTCACCTTATGGTAAAGAGTGTAGAGAAGTATGGACAACTGATAAACCTGATACTCATGTTATCTTTGGTACTGATGCTTCAGGACTAGAGTTAAGAATGTTAGCACATTACATTAACACATCTGAGTATACACATGAGATATTGAATGGTGATATTCACACAAAGAATATGAACATGGCAGGACTATCAGATAGAGACCAAGCTAAAACTTTTATATATGCTTTCTTGTTTGGAGCAGGTGCAAAAAAGATTGCACAAATAGTTGGCTCAAAAGATATGGCAGTTGGTAAACAACTTATAGATAAATTTTTATCTGAGTTACCACGACTAAAATCTTTTAGAAGTCAAGTAGAAGAAGCTGCTCAGTCAGGTAAAGTAAAAGGTTTAGATGGTAGACTCTTTAATGTTAGGTCACCACATAAAGCAGTTAATACAATCATACAAGGTGCAGGTGCTATCGCTTGTAAAGTATGGTTACGTAACATGATTAAACATGTACGCACAAAAGGTTTGGATGTTAAACTTGTAGCTTCAATACATGACGAGTATCAGTTTGAAGTAAACAAGAATGACATACAAAGTATGGGAGAGATTGTAAAGTTGGCAATCAAAGAAACAACTGAACAACTCAACCTTAATTGTCCACTAGATGCAGAGTATAAGACTGGTCTGAGTTGGGCAGAAACACACTAGTTTTAAATTTATTTTTAATTAGTGTTGACTTGTGTATTGTTATACCTTATAATTATACACTGAGATATTCGTAGTTAATACGAAAATATAATAACCTTAAAGAAGGAGTAAACATATGCCAATATTAAATGGTAAAGCCTACTGGGCATCAGTCGTATCACCAAACACTACGTTTGATGAAGATGGTGTCTATTCTGTAGACTTAGCAGTTGATGCTGATAATAAAAAGAAAGCTGAAGCTGAAGGTCTATCTATTAAAAACAAAGGTGACGATAGAGGAGACTTTGTTACCATCAAAAGAAAAGCTAAAAGAAAAGATGGTAGTCCTAACAAAGCACCTGATGTAATGGATGGTATGAAACGTCCACTTCAAAATACTTTGATTGGTAATGGTTCAGATGTAAATGTTTTATTTAAAACTTACGAGTGGACTCATAAGCCAACTGGTAGAAGTGGTAAGAGTGCTGACTTACAAGCTATTCAGGTTATAAACCTAGTTGCCTATGAAGGTGGTAGTTCAACTGCGAGTGAATTTGAAGAGATTCCTTCTGCATCTAGTGTAGATAATTCAACTTCAGAGTTTGCAGAAGTGCCTGCTTAACCTTAACTTTTAAAAGGAGATGGGGGTGTAGTTAATAACTCACCCCTATTTTTTTCTATGAAAAATATTGATACTTTAGTTGAAGATATGTACCAGACTATTAATGATGGCACACAACCTAGTGAAAAAGATATGGAGTTGTTTGCTGAAAGAGTGAAGGAAGGTGTATTACAATTATTCAACACACGTTCTGAGAATAATAATTTAAGAATGTCTCAGATTGGTAAACCTGACAGACAGGTGTGGTATCAGTCACGAGATATAACAAAAGAAAAGTTACCTGCATGGGCGAAGATAAAATTTACTTATGGTCATATACTTGAAGAGTTACTTTTATTATTAGCTAAGACTGCAGGACATGAAGTTAAGAATGAACAAAAAGAATTAGAGATTGAAGGAGTATTAGGACACCAAGATTGTGAGATTGATGGTGTTGTTACTGATTGTAAATCAGCTAGTGCTTATTCATTTAAAAAGTTTTCTAATCGTTCACTATTAAAAGATGACCCCTTTGGTTACATTGCACAGTTGTCAGCTTATGCTGATGCACAAAATAAAAAAGGTGGTGCTTTTCTTGCTATTGATAAACAGAGTGGACGTATATGTTTAATGTCTGTCCATGATATGGAGATGATAAATGCGAAAGATAGGGTCTTACATCTTAAAAATGTTGTCGCAAGTGATACAGTTCCTAGCAAGTGTTATGACGATATTGCAGATGGTGCTAGTGGTAATCGTAAACTTGATGTTGGCTGTTCCTACTGTGCTTATAAAGTTAATTGTTGGCAGGATGCTAATAATGGGAAAGGACTTAGAAAATTTATCTATTCGAATGGACCAAGATACTTAACACAAGTTGCAAAAAAACCTGATGTAATTGAGGTGGAATTAAATGACATTGGTTAGTTTGTTTGAATTACTAGCTGCAATTAGTGCAGTGATTACTGTATGGGTGTATGGTAACAAAGATAACTATGCACCCTTATATGGTATGGTTTCAAATATAATATGGATTACATGGTCAGTATTATCTGTTAGTTATTATATGTTAATTATGTGTGTAGTATTTACATGTTTACATATACGAAACTATTTTCATATGAGGAATATTAAATGAAGTTTAGAAGTGGTTCAGAAGAAAAGGTTTATAAATTTTTTAAAGATAAAAAAGTAAAAGTTAAATATGAACCTAATAAATATAGTTATGAATGGTTTGAAAATAAAACTTACTGCCCTGACTTCTTATTACCTAATGGGTCTTACATAGAAGTTAAAGGAAGATTAACTATAGAGATGAGAAAGAAACATTTGTTTTTTAGAAAGTCTAATCCTAATATTATAATTAGATTTGCTTTTGATAATCCTAATAAAAAATTAAACAAAGGTGGCACTATGACTTATGCAGGTTGGTGTAATAAACATAACTTTGAATACTGCAAGATAAGTGATGGCATTCCTAAACAATGGTATAATGAAACAACATGATAATTTTTTTCGTACAGTTGAACAAAATATTATCAGCTCAACAAGTGCTGAGAGGACATTATTCCTTGCAGTTATTTTACAAGCACTACTTGATGCTACTCAAAAAGATACTCAAGACTTGGAAAGTCATAAGTATAAACGTGAGTCTATACTTTGGTTTACTACCAGCAGTGGTAAACGAAAGGAAGACTTTGAATACATATGTGAACTCGCAGATATTGAACCAAACTATATGAGGAGAGTCGCTATGGAAATATTAACATCTAAAAGAACTAACTTTGTGAGGAATCATATAAATGCTTTGTTGACTCACAAGGATAGTTATGATAGAATTAAACTTAAAAATAAAAAGGGGAAATAAACTATGTTACCAACTGAATACCAAAACTATATTGCTATCTCTCGTTATGCGAGATGGATTGAAAAAGAAAACAGAAGAGAAACGTGGAGTGAAACTGTTGAACGATATGTTAGTTATATGCAAGGACGTTATGAGAAACTAACAAATAAAAAATTAGACAAGAAGGAAAGAGATAGATGGATTGATGCTATCACTACATTAAAAGTTATGCCTTCAATGAGAGCATTGATGACTGCAGGAGCTGCTCTTGATAAAGATAATGTAGCAGGATTTAATTGTTCCTATGTAGCTATTGATAATGTAAGAACCTTTGATGAAATTATGTACATACTTATGTGTGGTACTGGTGTAGGGTTCAGTGTTGAAAGACAATACGTTGATAAACTTCCTGAGATTGCAGAGAAGTTTCATACAACTGAAACAGTTATTAAAGTTAGAGATAGTAAAATAGGTTGGGCAAAATCTTATCGTGAACTTGTTGCTATGCTTTACGCAGGACAAATACCACAGTTTGATATGTCTCTTGTCAGACCTGCAGGTGCTAAACTAAAAACATTTGGTGGACGTGCTAGTGGTCCTGACCCATTAAGAGATTTATTTAAATTTAGTATTGAGACATTTCAAAAAGCTAGTGGTAGAAAATTAAATAGTATTGAATGTCATGATATTGTATGTAAGATTGCAGACGTAGTTGTTTGTGGTGGTGTAAGACGTTCAGCTTTAATTAGTCTTTCTAATCTTTCAGACATTAGAATGAGAGATGCAAAGACTGGGCAATGGTGGGATAATAATCCACAAAGAAGTTATGCTAATAACTCTGTAGCTTATACTGAGAAGCCTGACATAGGTACATTCATGAAGGAGTGGGTATCTCTTTATGATTCTAAATCAGGTGAACGTGGTATCTTTAATAGAGTTGCATCACAAAAGATGGCTACACGTTCAGGTAGAAGAGAAGGTGACTTTGACTTTGGGACTAATCCATGTTCAGAAATAGTTTTACGAAATAAACAATTCTGTAATTTATCTGAAGTAGTTGTAAGACCTGATGATACTGAAGAAACTTTAAAAGAAAAGGTAGAGATAGCTACAATCTTTGGTACACTTCAGTCAACCCTATCAGACTTTAGATACTTAACTAAACAATGGAAAGATAATACTGAAGAAGAAAGATTACTAGGTGTTTCATTAACTGGTATCATGGACCACGAAGTTTTATCAGGTAATATATTTAATCAAACTGTTTTAAAAGAAATGTTAATTAACTTAAAAGAACATTCAATTAAAACAAATAAGAAATGGGCAGAGATGCTAGGAGTTAACCAAGCTACTGCTATTACTTGTGTGAAACCTTCAGGAACTGTATCACAATTAGTTGATTCAGCTTCAGGTATTCACCCACGTTATTCACCTTACTATCTTAGAACTGTGAGAGCAGATAAGAAAGACCCATTGTGTGACATGATGTTAGACAAAGGTTTCTATGGTGAAGATGACGTAATGAAACCTAATGATACAAAAGTTATTTACTTTCCTATGAAGTCTCCAACGAGTTCAATTATGAGAGATGCTAAATCTGCTATTGAACAACTAGAGATATGGAAGATGTATCAATTGCATTGGTGTGAACACAAACCTTCAATCACAGTTTATGTGAAAGAAGAGGAATGGTTACAAGTAGGTGCATGGGTTTATGAAAACTTTGATGTGATGAGTGGTGTTTCATTCTTACCTCACTCTGAGCACTCATATAAACAAGCACCTTATCAAGAAGTTGATAAGAATACATATGAAGAATGGTTAGCTAAGACTCCTAAAAATATTAATTGGATGGACTTAACTAACTATGAGAAAGAAGATACAACTACATCATCAAAAGAACTTGCATGTACTGCAGGTGCTTGTGAAATAGTTTAATATTTTCTTGACTTTACATTTAAAAGGAGTATAATAATATAATGTTATTAAATGCTAGAACAAATTACGAGTCAGAGACTATACATCCATTACCCTATAATGAAACTAGTTTTGTTTTTATAGGGTATGATAGTCGTGAAGATATTGCTTACAGAGTTTGTGAACATTCTTTAATACGAAGAAGTTCACGACCTCTTACAGTAATTGATTTAAACCATACCACTTTAAGAAAAGGTGGTTACTTTGATAGAGAATGGAAAGAGGATGAGCATGGTCAGAAATATGATGTGATAGATGATAAACCTTTTTCTACAGAGTTTAGTCATACACGTTTCCTTGCACCTGAGATTGCTAAACGTAATGGTGTTAAAGGTTGGATTATGTTTTGTGACTGTGACTTTTTATTCTTAGATGATATAGATAAACTATTCAAGTGGGTTGAAGTTAACTGTCCTGATAAAGCAGTAGCTTGTGTTAAATTTGATTGGCAACCTACTGAAGATACTAAGATGGATAATCAAAAACAATTAGGTTATGACAAAAAACTTTGGTCTTCACTTATGTTATTAAATATGTCACATAAAGATGTACGTAATCTTACATGTGAAGATGTAAATACTATGAGAGGTTTACACCTTCATCAATTTAAATGGACTTCAGACAGTGAGATTGCAGGTATACCTTGCACCTGGAATCATATTCCTGATGTATCTAATATAGGAGAGAAACCTAGTGCCATACATTTCTCTTTAGGTGGACCTTGGTTTGGTGGTTCATATAAAGATATTAGGTTTGCTCAAGACTGGGAAGAAGAAAAACTATTATATAGAAATACAGTAGATGAAACTAGACCAACACAATGGGTAAAATTTTAATATGAAAGACACAATAAATATCGTTACGTCCTTTAATCCTAAAGGGTGGGAAACTTACGCAAAGAAAATGATTGACTCAGTTGTCAAATATATGGCTGATGATTTACATTTAACTGCTTACTATCATGACTTTACTGATGAGCAGATAAAAGAGTTTCCTAAAACAGACAAGATAACATTTAGAAATCTTAATGAGGTAGACGAAATGATTACCTATCGTGAAGAAATGAAACTTCATGATGGTACTGAAGGTGGTAAGATGCCTTATAACTGGAGATTAGATGCCATTAAATGGTGTCACAAAGTGTATGCTCTGACTGACTTCTCCTTCAAGTTGGTAGAAAAGAGTGTACAAGTAGGGTGGGTAGTTTGGTTAGATGCTGACATTATCCTTAGAAAGCCTGTTAATAAACAAGACTTGTTTGGAATCATTCCCCTAGGTTCTGAACTCGTCCACTTAGGTAGGAAAGATGTGGACTATAGTGAAACATCTTTCATGGCTTTTAATCTTAATACTATCCCACCCCTTGATTTACTAGGAGATATGAGAGGTCTTTATAACAGTCATGAAGTTCTTTCATATAGAGAATGGCATGATGGATTTATCTTTGAAAGATTATTTAATATCTATGGTGCACATGGTTTAAAGAAACACAGTTTAACACCAGACGTGAGAGGTTTAGATGCGTTTAATAATTCTCCTTTGGCAGATTACTTTGAACACTTCAAGGGTAATAGGAAGGACTTGTTATCTGATAAGACCACACCTGATGTCGTTGGTCCAAAGAGGTACAAACAATTGGCAGATGTCATTAGACATTACAAGTTTTCAAGAATACTGGAAACAGGTACATGGAATGGTGGTCGTGCTATTGAAATGGCACTGGCAGCTTTTGACAACGTAGACAAAGTTTATTATGAAGGTTATGATTTATTTGAAGATGCAGATGAATTTACTGATGCAACTGAAATGAATACTAAACCACATAATCTTTATGAAGCAGTTAGCAATAGACTAAAAGAATTTAAAACTTTTGTTAAAGAAAAAATGAACAAAGACTTTGAATTTAAATTAGTTAAAGGTGATACTAAAGTAACACTAACACAACAAAAAGATTTTGACATAGCTTATCTTGATGGAGGACATAGTTTTGATACTGTTCAACACGATTACAATATGACAAAAGATTTACCTGTTGTTGTGTTTGATGATTACTTTACTAAAGATGATAAAGGAAAGGAAGTTGTTGATGAACATAAAGGAACGAATAAAGTATTTGATGCCCTTGATAAAAAGCTACGCAAAAAAGTTCTTCCATCTAGTGACCCAGTGGCAGGTGGTGGTGTTACTCATCTTGCTATTGTTCTTCATAAATCTAGTCTTGATAAACTCCCTGAAAGTTTCAATCACGTTCCAATAATTGTTAAACCAAAAGACTGTATGCCTACTGATTATATTAGAAACAATATAAAAAATAATGTACAGTCAATTAACAAATGGTTAACTAAAGCTAGACCACATGGAGAGATACTTAACATAGTATCAGGTGGTAGTTCCTTTTTAAATTATAAAGATTATCTTAAATCAACTAAAGATAAAATCATGTGTGTTAAACATTCACTACCTATGCTTTTAAAAGAAGGTATAGTTCCTTGGGCATGTAACATACTTGACCCTAGACCTATTGAAGGTACAAGTACACATGGTATTGTTCGTAAGGAATTATTTAAAGAGATACCTAAAGAGACTATATTCTTTGTATCATCTATGACTGATACCTCAGTTGTAGATTATTTAAAAGATAAGAGTGCAAAGATAGTGGGTTGGAATGCTTACTCAGATGCTATTGTTGAGAAGAATACAGATAATAAAGTTACTATACCAAAAGACTTAGGTATACCTGATGATACAGTTTTATTAACTGGTGGTACTTGTGCAGCTATGAGAGCCATTAGTGTTGGACATACGTTAGGATTTAGAAACTTTAAACTATATGGTTTTGATTGTTCAATGGATGAACCTAAAGATAAAGATGAAGTTGATAGTTCAACAGGTAAAGGTAAATACTTACACGTTACTACGAATAATAAAAAGTTCTGGACTACAGGTGAGCTACTCGCTATGGCACAAGACTGTGAAAAATTATTTCAAAGACAAGATGTTGATATGCATATGGAACTATATGGCGAGGGTACTCTTGTTTCTGAGTTGTGGAAAACTGGTGGTAGAAAGGAACATCCTAAATATGAAAATACTCTCTTCAATAACGATTAAAGATTTTATAGAAGATACAGATTGTAAAACAATTTATAAATCAGTATTGGATTTAAAAGATTCCTGGTCAAAATATTATGATAGATTATCATTAGGTTCAGGAAAAGAAGATTCAGATACTGAAGATACTTATAAAGATAAATGTCTTACAAACAATCCTATTATATTTGAAAAGTTTCCATCATTATTATTTAAAGTAAAACAAGTATTAAATAATATGTACGTTGATGATTTAACATTTGAAGAAACATATTCGTCACCTGCATTTGAGATTATACAAGAGGATGGAACTTACTATAATTTAAACCATAAAGCTGATAGCTACTTTGTGTTACCTATCCATATAGGTAATTCTAGTTCAGGTTTATTTTATTATAACAGACCTGCTACTAAAAAATATTATATACCTATGAGGGAAGGCTCGTTATATTTCTATACGAGTCCTCTTCATAAGACTTATGAAAAGATTAGTGAAACCAATGACTTAATTTGCCTTGAAGGTAAATGTAAGATGAACAAAAATAATAATTTAACTCTTTTCTTTTAAATAGATTTGAGTTATAATACATATAAATGGGAGAAATATTATGTTATTACCAATGATTGCACCTATATTAGGTAAAGTAATTGATAGAATAATTCCTGATAAAGCTGGTCAAGCAAAGGCTCAATCAGAATTAAACAAGGCACTTGTTACACATTCGGCAGATATAGAAAAAGCTGCTGCATCTGTGGTCGTTGCTGAAGCTCAAGGTGAAGGTTGGTTACAACGTAATTGGAGACCTTTAACAATGCTATCTTTCTTGATACTTTTATTTATGTATTGGTTTGGAATACATCCTGAGAATTTATCAGACGCAGTTATTATGAAACTGTTTGATTTATTACAGATTGGTATTGGTGGCTACATCATAAGTAGAGGTGCTGAGAAAGGAATTAAAACATGGAAGGAGAAATAATATGACTGCATGGACAAAACCTAATATCGCAGAAATTTCTGTAGGTTTAGAAATTAATTCATATGCTTGTGCTGAAAAGTAATAGCATTTATTAGAACAATAAATAAAAAACCCCTAGCTAACTTAATAACTAGGGGTATTTTTTTGTCCAATTTTCACAGTTGGCTATCCATATAATAGTTCTTGTAATCCATAATGTGCATGTAAGTCAAACGCAATCTCAGCTAAATGCAAAACTATCTCAATTAAAATTAAAGTTATAATAATTCTATTTGTCATCATACAACCTATGATAAGTTTTTTTTAAGAATCTTTTACACATTGATTTAAAAAATCCTTTGATATAATATTTACCTATACGAATAGGTATTAATAATGGTGTAGTCATTACGTCAAATATAACAATGAGTATGTCCACACTAAAGTCAATGATATTATCTGCATCTTTAAACTTTTGTTTTAGTTTATTCCACCACTTCATATCATCTTAATCCACGTATACACTAGTCCTAGTGCAGCACCTACAACAAACAACATCTTAATAGCACCTGAACCTCTAGCTAAATCTGCTCTCATGGCTGATATAATCTCTGTTTGTTTATGTATTAAATCAAAAGCAGCTTCTAGTTTATTAGCAACCTCTTTGTGTTGTTCTTCATTACGTGCTTCAAGTGCAGCTAGTCGTGCTTCTAATGAGTCTCTACTGTTCATTTGTTTCTCTTTCTTATTGGTGTGTTCATAATTTTACTATCAATATCACTTAATACTCCTAGTGGATTTTCAATACCCATTTCTTTCAATATTCTATAATAATTTAAAGCATCTTCCTTTGTGATTGTATCAGGAATAAACTTATCATTTTGAATAGCCATTAATGTTTGAGCTTTTTTATCACTTAATTTTACTCTAGGATTCTTTTTAAGTATAGTTAATATATCATTTGGATTTAAACCTAGTTTACTATAACCATCAAGATACATTTGCATCTCTCTCATTTTTCTTTTTCTTATCTTTTCATCTTTAAATTTTGTATCAATAAAATCTTTTAAATTTATTTGATAACCATCTTTATCAAAATATTTTTTAACATTAAATGCTTGACTTCTTTGACCTTTTAGTAATTTTTGTAATTTACTATTAGAGTTTAGTCTACTTAAATTGCTATCAATATTAAATCTTACAGAAGAGTCTACATCTATTAGTCTATTTTTTATACCTAGTAAAGATGCCCAATCAGTCTCTCCAGGTACACCTTTAGTTCTTTCTGAAAATAATGAATCTGCAGGATAACCTTTTTCTCTAAGTCCTGGCTCTTTAGCTTTAGCTTCTTCTTCATATTTACTTCTATTAGCTATAAATTGTACAAAGCTTGGTGCAAATGCACCCTGAAAAAATTTAGCAGCTACATCTGCATAATCTGTGTTACGTCCTCGTACACCTTGAATTGCGTCTAATATAGCATCAGTAGCTATAGATGTTCCCATAATAGGAGACAATGTTTTATCCCATAAAGCTAGTGACATTTTCTGTAACTCAGGGTCATTATTAAAATTAGCTAAGTTTGCTCTACCTTCTTCAGTTGCTGGACTATACTTAGGGTCAAAAAATAATCTATGTGATAATTTAGCTGCCATTTTAGGAAACATAAAAGGGTCTAAACTACCTAAACTAACTGTGTTATAAACAGTTCTACCACCTTGTTTCGTTCTACCAGTTAAATGTATTCTGTCTACACCATAATCATAAGAAGGACCTATCATATCTAATGCTTCGTCTTCTTCATCAGTTACGTTATTAAGTATTCTTGATTTGTTTGCAAGATAGTTACCACCCATACCTGCAGCAGTCATACCTGCTAATCTTTTTGCAGCAGCTTTAGCTAGTACAGCATTTCCACTCAAGGCATCTTGAACTGTGTACTTAACTAAATTTTTAGCAACTCTTGCAGATTCAGTTGCAAATGTAGCAAAGTCACCTACTATCCAACCTCTTAATTTTTTAACAGCTTTAGGAGCTATTCTATAGTTTGGCATTAAATCTCTTGTTCTTTGACCTGCCATTTTTTCTATAGCTTCTGTACTTAAATCAGGAAAAGCTTTAGCTAAATCTTTTTTAGTGCTTTCAAAATGCATAATCTTATATATATCATCTTCCATTTGATATATGTCAACCATCTTTTGATGAAACTTATTAGGTAAACTTGTTAATCTTTTTGTTTTTTTAAGATAAACATCAGGTCTAGCTGCTATTCTATCTATATTACTTCTTATAGTTTCTACTGCAATATCTGAGCCAGTTACACCTAACTCTCTATATTTATTAAATTTTTTTATAAGGTCTTTATTATTTATACCACCAAATTTTTTAATCACAAACTGTGCAGCATCTTTAACACCTGTAGTCCCTGGAATAAAACCATTTGAAACCATAAAAACATTATTACCTAATACGTTAATTGCATGTGTTCCTGGATTATAAACAGTCTTACCTAATTGAGAAGCAACTTTTAATCTTAAATAATATTTTGATGCAAGAGATTTAGCAGGGTCAAGTGCATCAAGACCTTCAGCTAAAGTGGTTGCATAATTTTTATCTATATACAAATTATCAAAAGGATTTTTAATTGTACCTTGTGTTACTGAACCTCTACCAAAAACTTTAGATAATCTATTATCTACTATATCTTTAGCATCTACGAAATCTTTTTTAACTGCAGAATCAGATAATAAAGGTACACCTTTTTTTCTAGTCACTCTTTCAGCAGCACCTGTTCTTACCATATCATCAGCAAGTTCTTCTAAAAAATTTACTTCAGCTTTATAAGAAGCAAGTTTATTATAAGCATTTACATAGTTAACACTAGGGTCTTTTACTTCACCTAAAAAAGCTTTTAACTTATCAGGTATAATTTTTTTCTTTTTAAAAGCCTTAACACTTGACTCACCTCTTTCAGCTTTATCACCTAAATCTAATAAAAAATCTCCAGTATCAAAACCTGCTTTACCTGAATATTTTTTTAATGTTTCTTTTAAAGCATTAGCAGCTTCAGTTGGTGCAAAACCTAAATCATCTACTAAATAACTTGTACCACTTCTTATAGCATCATTAGATATGCTATCTAATTCACCACGTTGTATTGCTTTTCTATTTTTCTTTAATGCCTTTTCAAGTTGTTTAACATAATCAGGATTGTCAAACATTTCATAGGTTCTTGTTAAATATGTTTTTAAATTTTTACCTATAGTTGTTTTAAGTCTACCTGAAGTTCTATTACTGTCCATAAAAAATTGAGATAAATCATCTATATTATTTCTCATAGCTTTTACTTTATCTCTAACTTCAGTAGGTAAACCAACTACTCTTTTACCTTCAAGAGCATTATTTACTTTTAATAAATCTTCATCAGTTGTTAGATTATTTTTTTTAAGTATAGCTTCAAGTTCTTTTGATTCTGCCAAAGCTTCTTCAAAAGAATTTTTAGAAGCTGCTTCAACTTTAACAAACTTAGCTAAGTTTTCATCTGACATACCTCTTCGTGTAGAAAATAAGTTTTCTAATTTTGAAGGAGCTGTCCTTGCTTTTTTAAATTTTTTAATCTTTTGATATGCTTTACCTAATGCACCTAGTCCACCAATAGCCACAGCTTCAAAACCTAAATTATTTAGAAATGAATTAAGATACTGTTTAGCTTCAGTATCTTCAGGGTCTACAGCAAATCTTTCTAAGTATTGTGTGGATTCAGGGAATTGTTCTCTAATAAGATTGACAGCATTGTCAGCAGGGTCTTCTACAAGAGTTGCAGAAGCTGCACCAATAGTACCATAACCTGCCACTTTAGCTGCTCGTGTATTTGCTACTGCTTTGAGAGGTTTTAGGGCAGCACGAACTGCTTTATTACCTTTTGATAAGGCATTAATACCTTTTGTTGTTACATTAACTCCTTTAACAATACCTGTTGCAGGTACAAAATAAGAAAGAATATTTCCTACAGCTTCTTCACCTGTACCATAAACACCATCACCATGATAAGGGTCAAATAGTTCATCAGCAAAATCTTTTACTTCTTCAGGTACGTACTCTCCTACTTTATCAGCAACTTTAGAAAAAGTATTTGCAACCCCAGGAGCTACTGCTTTGGTAAAATCAGCTATACCTCTACCTGCTTGTCCAAATGCTCTGCCACCTAATCTTAACACAGGGTCAACTACAGGTAATCCTGTTATTTGTGCAGGACCTTCTTTTTCTTCAGGAGTCATTTGTTTAAACTCTTGAGTGGCTTGTTTAAAATCTTCTTTATCTATATTATTATTAGCTAATAACTGTTCATATGTTTCTTTATTTAAATTATCTTCACGAGCTAAATCTTTTACTTTTTCAAATGTATCTCTAAATGTTTTTGATTCTGAACTTAATGCCATTTTAAATCCTTAAAAATTATTTATAAAATCTGTAGCTTTTTGTTCAACCATATTTTGTTTGTCTGGGTCTGTATTTACAATAATATTATTTTGCCCAGTACCTGTTCCTCCTAAATTATCAAGTGGTTCAAATCCAAAATCTTTTAAAAGTTTAGGATATTCAATTCTAAATTTATCTTTAGGCATAGCTGATTGTGCTAGTTGAAAAGCTTTACCCTCATTAATAGGGTCAGTACCTTTGGCTCTTTCAAAAAATATATTTTGAGCCACTATTTCTAAATATTGTGCATAGTTCTTTTTAAACTGGTCTTCAATATTATAATTTCCTTGGATATCTAATGTAGCACCTACTGAATCTGCAGCTAACTTTCTTATAACACCTGATGCAGCATTTGCATTTTTAAGAGCTTTTTCTAAATCACCTTTGTTAGCTTTAACAAAATCAAGATAGTTAGATATTTTAGCATCTTTTAAAGTTTCTAATTGAATACCAAGACCTATTTCTTTCTCAAGTCCTGACAATTGTTTTTCAGCAACACCTGCATCAATACCTGCAACTTTTTCTTCAGCAGCTAATTGTTTTTCTCTACGTTTAATTTGTTCTTTTTCCATATCTCTTTGGATTCCTTGGAACTCTTTTGCTGTTTCAATAAATCCTGGAGCTGCTTCAGATATAGCTGAACCTACAGCAGCAAATGTACCTCTACTTGGGTCAGCAGAAAGTATATCACCACCCATCTTAGCTAACTGTAGATAAGATTGTAATTTTGAAGCATCTTTTTTTTCTTTTTCTATTTCTGTTAATTCTTCATCAGTCTTTTCATAAAGACCTGCTTGTTCTTCAGCAATTCTTTTTTGTTCATCAGCAGCTTCTTGATAAGAAGTAGTAAGTCCTTCTCTTGCTTTTGTTAGTTCATCAAGCTGTGAACTAATTGAAGGTGATAAACCAAAGTCAGGTAAACCTTGAGATAAAAACTGATTACCAACAAAATCTCCATCACTAAATGATGCTATCCCACCTGTATTCTTTTTTCTAACATCATCATCTAACATTGAGTACAACATATCTTTAACTATTTTTTTGTACATCTTATTTTGTTTTTTAGTTATCTTTGGTTTCTTACCTGATTTCATAAAACCCATTTTATTTCTTACATCTGTAGGTAATTTAGATAAACCTTCATTACCTTCAGGTATCTGTTTAAGTGGTCCACCTTCTTTAAATAAAGTTTTAGCTGCACCTGCTAGACCTAATGCACCAGTACCCATACCTATTAGTTGTTGTCCTAATGAAGGTGTAGGTAATATTGATTGCTGAGTTTGTGTAGTTGTTGGTTGTAGTGGGAAACCACGAATGATAGATTGATATTGTTGTAAACTAGCTTCAGGATAAGTTTGTTCTTCTCTAAACTGTTGGAATCCTAAGTCTAATGCTCTTTGTTGTTGTTGTCTATTCTGTTCACCTATACCTGCAAGTGCACCAAGTTCTTTAAACTGCACACCTGATTGTAATGGAGCCATACCTGCCATCTGTTGACCTGCTTGTGCCTGTCTTTGTCTTAAATTAGCAAGACCTTGTTGTGCTTGTTGAAATGCTGCTTGTGAACCTGTAGCCTGTATATCACCTAATTGTTGTTGTAAATTTCTATCTAATTCAGACTGCATAAATGCTTCACGAGTTCCTCCATAACCACCTGCAGCAACACCTTGAGCAGCTAGTTGTTGTCTTCTTGATTCAGCACCACGTTCAGCTTCTCTCTTTTGTATGTCCACAACATTCTGCATATAAGGAGACATGCGTTGTTGTATTGCACCTGAAGTATCTTCTAATGCACTAGCTGCAGTTAAACCTTTAGCTATGTCAAATGTTGGTTCTTGTGAACCTACCAAGCTAACTATACCTGCTTGAGCTGCTTTTTCTTCAGGAGTAAACTGGGCGATACGTGGACCAGGGTATACTGGATAACCTGCTGCTAGTCTAGCAGTTTCTTGAGCTTGAGCTTTCTCAAGTATGTCAGTAATAAATGGTCTGAGTTCAGGAGGAAACTCTGCTTTTTCTACAACTGTGGATGTAGATGCAGGAGCTGGTGCAGATTTACTACCACCACCACCATATTGTTTTAGACCTGTCTTACTATTTAATGTTCCTGAACCACCAACTGACCTTAATAGTTTAGCTTCATATGAATTAATATGTGCGAGTTCAGTATCACCATCTTCACCTTGATTGGCAATATCACACGCAAGTCTATCTAGTAACCAAACTTTAAATTTAATTGGTAATACTTTTTCTATTAAAAAATTAGAAATGTGTTTCAAAAGTGACATAGCTTTCCTTATACTTTACATGTTGTTTAAATATTTTTCTCCATCCTGGTCTACCCATGACTTCAACTCCTGTACAACCTTTTTCCTTTGCGTACTCCATGATTGTTTTTATTCCTTCTCCTGCCCATTTATTCATATTCTTACCACCACATAACACAACAGTCATTAATGTTTTAGCAGGATATATTGATTTTTGTGTAACAATAATTGCTTCAATATCTTTTACAGTTTTAAATACAATAAATAAATCCATCATACCTTGTTCTAAAAGATACTTAGTAGAATTAACTGTATGTCTACCACCTGAATATGTTACTGCTTTTTTAACTAAGGGTTTAATTTTATCCCAAAATAATTCTACACCTATGGGTTCTACAGGAACGACTTTCATTATTACTCCTATCCTATTTGGTTAATCTGTCTTTCTCTCCCCATAGTTTTTTCTCTAACGTCAGTCATAAACTTATCTAACATATCTGCACCTGCATTAGATGAACCATTACCTAAAGATGCTACAACGTCAGCAGGTAATACATATTCATCTCTACTTAATAAAGCAGGTTGTTGTCCTTCAATACTAAAAGGTATACTATCTGACATACCATCACCATCACCTTTTACCATACCTTCAAAATAAACCTGCCCTCCCCCCATGTCTACAATGTCTTCAGCACCTTCAGTAATAGATTCTAACGCATCTGCTAGACCTTTACTTTGGCTGCCCATTGCTCTCTCCTTCAGATTAGACATAGCACCTCCATTCTTGGCACCTAGTATACCACTTAAACTACCTGTAACTGCAGGTGAATAACTAGGGTCAGTAAATTGTAAAGGTGCTTGAGTTCCTTGCATTGCACCTACGATTCGTGAGGCAGACAAATCTCTATCTGCATATTGAGGGTTCATACTTTGTAGTTTACCTGTAGAAAATTTTTGATTTGATTCAATATCATCAGCTTCTTTAACTTGTTCAGGTATTCCTTGTTGTTGTAATTCTAAAGCTGCATCTGCGTATGATGAACCTAAACTTCTTCCAATACTTCCTCCTATACCCTCAGGTGTTAAACCTTCTTTTGCTATATCTACCAAACCTGATAAACCTTTAGTTCTTATAGTTTCTAATGCTTGACCTGGAGTTAATGATGATGAAATACCTCTACCAATTACTTCTCCAGCAGGAGAAGCTCCTCCAACTATATTTTGACCTAATCTACCTAATTGTGGAGATATAGCTTTACCTGTTTCAGCACTTATTAAATCAGGTCTAATTATACTAGAAGCACCTTCACCTACTGCAAAACCTGGTTGTGCTAAAGATTCACCTAATGCCTCAGCAGTTTTACCAGCAGCAGTAGCTCCAGCTTTACTACCAGCTTCAGCAAATTTACTTAAACCTGCTCCTGCCATTTCACCTAACTTACCACCTGCATAAGTTGTTAAACCTGCTAGAGCAATATCACCAAAGTCTCCACCTTTAGATGCAGTATTAGCCATAGAATAAGTAACACCTGCTGCTGGTCCACCAATTAATGTAGCTCCAATAGGACCTACAACATCTCTAAAAAATCCTCCAACACTACCAAGAAATGCTTCAGGTAAACCAGTATTAGGATTAGTAGTTAATATACCTAATGACTCTAAACCTTTTACTTCAGGCTTAGTCATGTGAACTAATTCAGTGTCACCCATTCTACCTTGCATTTTCATCAAGTTAGATATTCCTTGTAATGGTGGAGCTGTCATTTTATTTTGCATCATTATCCTATATACCTTCTCATAATTTCGTTTATATTATTATATCCTGTTTGTGGCTGATTTACAATAGGTTCAGCTATTAAACTTTGAATACCTGTAGCACTTGGTGAAGCATATTTACTTCTTGTATCGTACTGTCCTTGTAAAGCATCTATCATTTTTTGTTTTTTATCGTACTCTGGGTCTCCAGCTACTGCAGGACGTGTAAATGTTTCAGTGACATTTCTAGTTCCTTGTTGCGTGTAACTTGTACCACTTGGAGTAACATAACCAGCAGGAGTTGATATAAACCCTTGCTGTGAAGCTGGTCTATAAGTAGCACCTTTTGGTAATTGCATTGTAGTTCTAGCCACACCAGGTTGACTTCCTGCCAGTCCTGGAGGACCACTACGTCCCTCATAATAACTGTAAACAGGTACCTTTCTAGTTTTAGTTTCACTAAATTGTAAACCACCTAATGCTTCTTTCTCTGCAGCTATCTTATCTAATAGTCCTTGTAGTCCTGCTGATTGTGTAGTAGGTGTTTCTCCAGTTCCTTCAGTATATCTTTTTAAAACATTTTGAACTGTATCACCAACAGATGATGGTTGAGGAGTATACTGTTCAACTAACTCTTGATTAACTTCTGCAGGTTGAGCAGGTTGATTACTCATCTGTTTAATTTTCTCACCTGCTAAAGCTTGAAATGCTGCTTGTGCGTAGTTTCCACCTGCTCCCATATTTTCTCCTAATGAAAATCAACCCAAGCACTTCCAGTATATCCCTGGAACTTTGAAGTTGAAATGTTAAATCTTATATCACCTGCTTGAGGATTAGGTACATTTGCTGTATCGTCCACTCTTGCAACTCTTATTGATTCTCTAGCTTGTTCCTGAATAATCTGTGACGTTAATTCAGTTGTTAAAGAATCTGCCCATTGTTTTACAATGTCAAATATAATTTTTTGTTCTCTTGTAGTTATTACCCCAAACGTATCTCGTAGTTCAGGAAAAACTGTAGCTTTATTTGTAGACATTATCTCATCCCATCTGAGCCTATATCAAGCCTTACTGTACCATATCTCCAACTTGTGCCTGTTGTTGAAGTTGCTACTCTTATCTTTGCTTGTCTTCCTCTGGCTCTCATTGAAACCTTTTCAGTATTTGGTTGTATAATAAAAGGTCCTTTTGTCGTTGATTCATTTGCATCTGGATATCTCTTAGTAGTAAACTGTACATTAAGTTGTCCAGATGTTCCTGATACTTCATTACTTAATGTAAAGTCAGGAACCATTCTATCTATAAACATTATCTCATTACCTTGAGACATATCAAAATCTGCTGACTCTACAAATGATTCAATACCATTTCCATTTGCAGTATAAATACCTTCAGGTTCATTATCATATAAATATGAATCACCATCATCTTCACGACCAGTTGTAATTGTGTTTGCAAATACACCTTTATCTTCAAAAGTTGTAAAGTGAGTTGAACCATATACCCAATAGTTTTCATTTGGATTAAAGGTTACATATCTATCACATTCAATAGAATTTTTAGAACAGTACAACCATGTTATCTCTTTAAACTGTGAATTAACACCTGCAAATATTTTATCTGATTGGTCTAAATTAATATCATCAAAAATAAATCGTCTTACTGTACAAGGTAAATTTTTAACTGTACCATCAAACACATAGAAGTTTGCAGTGCCCATCCAATAAACTCTACCATCAAAATCTTTAGCTGCATGTAAACCTGCTGCACCACAGTTTGTACCTATCTCATTAAAACCAAAAGTAAATGGTGGTCCAATAAACTGCATTGTATGTGCAGACTTATCAGTTAAAATAATTATATTATTTCTACTACGAGCTGCTGCTACAATTCTATTACCTGAACCTAATATAGCTTCACCTGAAGTTGAACTTACTGAAGGTGTCCAATTATTAAAATTATTTTGATTTGACCATCTAACTAGTAAAGGATTAAATGCACCACTTGTAAATTCATTTGTTCCCATGCAAATTAAATGTCTATCTTCTTGAGAAACAATTAATGTATTACTTACACTTGGTGCTGCACTTACTTCAATTATTCTTTGGTCAATACCTACAGAAGTTTCCCAATAATAAACACGACCACCTCTTAAACCTGCAACTAAATCTTCACCCCATGTATCTAATGTCCACTGTCTTGGTAATATAGTTATATCTGATTGAGTCTTTGGTTCTCCATAACCACCTTGACCATAATAACCTGCGTTCCAACCTAAACCTGCTACTGCTGTTGAAGTACCTACTGGTAATAAAAAGTTTATTGTTACTACACCTGCTGCTGCTGATGTAGCTGCTGCAGTTGTTGAAGTTAATACTTCAAATGAATTACTATTAATAACACTAACTTTAAAATCACTACCACTTGTAAAAAATACATTACCACCAATAGTTGCTGCCATTGATGTAAACTCTACAAAGTCTCCAGTAGATAAATTATTAGCTGTACTTACTAAAACTTTTGTACTACCTGCTGCAGTTGTTAATTTATTTGTTACAGTAACTGTTGAGGTAATAGGAGTAATGTCATAATTAACACCACCAAAATAAGTGTAAAGTTTTGATTCAGTTCCAAAAGCTGCTCTCTTTAATGTATCATTATCTTCCCAACTAATTAAATCTCTACCAGTTCCTTCAAAAGAGTTACTAACTTTAAAGTTCCAACCACCTATATTTTCAGGTTTACCTGCTCTAAATCTAACTCTATTACCATCAAACCACTTACCTTGTTCTGCATATTGAGTTGACTCTCTATGAAAGCCTGGGGCAAAGTCAAGTTTAAGTAGTTGAAGCTGTGTTTCTGTTGACATAGAATCCCCTATGAAAGATTAAGAATACTGGCACAATCTACAGATGAAACTTCTCTGACCTTATAAACTATAATATCTTTTGCAGCAGCAGCAGTTGAAAGTGTAGGTGCTGTTCCACTTGGAAAATTATAAGCATCACCATAAGATAATGTTCTGCTTCCTGTACCATCTTGTGTTATTGTTATTGTACCTGATTGCCCTACCTTACCATTAACTGCTCCTGCAAGAGTTGCATTTGTTCCTAATGTAATGGCAAAATTATTTCCTGTTGAAAAATCTACATTCATTGAAGTTGCACTTGCAATTGAAACTTCAGGAGTTCCTACTGCACCTGAAAAAGTTGCTGATGAAGCTGCAGATACTTCAGCAGTAAATACTGACTTACCTGAGTGTGTAGTAGTTGAAGTAAAAGTATTTGTTCCTGAAGTAATTACAGTACCACTAAATACTTTATTAGAAGTTATTGTTGATGAAGTTGAAGTAGGTATATATCTTATATCTGCACTTGACACTGGAATTAAATTAGCATCACCAGTACCAAAGTCTAATGTAGCTGCTGTACCCAAACCTAATCCAGTTGAGTCAGCTCCAGTAAATACATTTGTACCATCACAAATAAATGGACCAGTACCACCTTGAGTTACTGTTGTCTTTGCAGTTGTTGCTGCAGTTTTTAAAGTTATGGGATATGAACCTGAAGTATTATTTTTTACAAAATAAATTTTAGATACTGATGGAATTGTAATGTCAACACTAGATGTTAATGTTCCTTGAAGTTCAAGAATTGCACTACGAGATTGGTCAGCAGAACCATTATTAGATGATAATGTTATTGCTGAACTACATGAAACAATTGTATAACCTGCGACTGCATCATCAACCAAATCAATTACGTTTTGATTAAGTACAGTACCCCATGTTCCTGAGTTTGCTCCATTGTCTTGCTTCTCAAGTCTAATTCTTGACGTAAATGTTGCCATTTAATTTTCCCCTATTCTGATGGTGGTTCACCAAAGTTATATAATATCCCACTTGCTATTGTTGTTGAAACAGTATTATCTTCTGCAGTTACTTGTGTATAAACTACATGTAAATCTTTTAATGCACCTACTGAAGTTACAGCAGATACTGCAGTTTTCATTTCTGCAGCTTTAGTTCGTACACCTGTTCTGTACGTTGACCATGCATCTGGTACTGATACACTAGTTTCCATTTCTCTTACGACCATCCAGTCTGATGGTTGTAATAAATCATAAGCACGTTTATCAATATCCATTTTATATTGAGTTATTAAACCAGTTTGTATTGTTGGATTACCTTCACTATCATTAACTACATTACCTTCTTCATCTGTAACTGTAACATCAGTTACTTGATGTGCAGTTGAACTTATAGTTTCAGTAACAACTCCATTACTAAAACTATAACTTGTAGCTCCATTTCTATAAAATCTATTATCAGCAGGTGTTGCCTGAGTTACTGGATAAAAACCAATATTAGCTAACTCTGCTTTTGACCAATTACTAAATATACTTGCAGGATGCTGAATACCATTATTATCAGTTATAGCTTTAGCACCACTGAAGATTTCAATAACTTGGTCAGCTTTTACTTTTGCCCACATTATATTTCTCCTTATGTTATTGTGTTAATTAATATTATAAACTATTGTTACTTTAAATACAACCCTATCGTGCAGTTACAGGACTTGTACCATCTCCAACAAATGGATGTTCAGCAAATGCCATGTAGATGTATGTATGACTTGAACTATTCTGAGTTGCACTAGTACCCCTACATTTAAATCCATTTGATAATAGGTCTATGTTTTGTGCACCAAGACTAGATTCAGCATCAGGATTAGATGGAAATATAGGTTTATCTGTTGGATTAAACTTCCACCTAGCAGAATCTTGAATCATCCAATATTGAATTGATGTTGATTTTATAAGTACGAATGATGGTTTAAATCCTGTGTACACAAATACACCATCAGCATTAGAATTTCCTACATATTTTCCAATTTTACTAAAGCCATCTACACTATGCCAACAATAAGCTAACATATTATAACCATTATAATTTCCTATTTCTGAAGTTCCAACACTAAATACACTATTTGTTGGTGCTGTATTATTCCATGTTGCCGCACTTGCTGTACTTGCAGTTGTTTCATTTAAATATAAAAAGTTATTGAATCCACTAGGGTCTGCTGTACAACCTACAGCAAAACCAGCAACTGAACCAGCATTACGAATCCGTGTCATAACCCACTCTGGAGCTGAAGATAATCCATGTCCAACTGTAGCATTAGCACCCGTTCCTACATATTTTACGATTGAAAAGCCAGCAGTTGTATTAGCTTGGACAGTTGAGGTAATTGAACCATCAGTATTACTTGCAGTTGTACCTCCATTTGCCACCCAGTTCCAGCTTACAAAAGATTCCCCAGCTGTATTGATTGCATCATTACCTTCAATTTGTTGTCCACCAGCTAAAAATCTTTGTAATCCATCTGTAACTGTTGACTCTATACCATCAGTATTAGATGCTAAGACTAATTGTTTACCTCGTGAACTATCATATAATTGGTGATTGTCAGCAGCATCTCTGTTCTTTGTCCACACTAATCCACTTATGCCTTTAGCTGTCTCTGGTAGGTTGTCCTGTTGTAAAGCAGAAAATCCTGTCGGTGCAGTATAAGCAAAACTTCTTTGACCAAAATTCCATTCTCCAGTGCTTGCTGAACCTCCCAACCTTGCACACATTGGATAAAACTTATTTACACCATTTGCTCTTTGTGTACCTCCTATAGCTCCAGTACCATTAGCTGGGTCTGCACTATTAAACCAAGTTCCGTTTTTACCACAATAACCTTTATTATTATCTAAATCTAAAGCAAACATTAGAACATCATTGGTTGCTACTGTTGTATAGTTTACTTCATTATTATAGTCGTGGTCAATAAACCAAGAACCAGCAGAGTAACTACCAGAACTACCAGCAGATAAGGCACCAGCAAAATTACCACCAGACCCAATCGTGCCACTGTTACTTGCTTGTGACCCTCCAGCATTACCATCATCTTTCCAACCATATAATCCTGTACCTACTGTAGTTATTTTTACTTCCCAATACCATTTACCTTTATTAACACCGAATGCTGGAAGTCCTACTATTTGTAAATAACCAGTTCCTCCAGATGGTGTAGTTGTTTCTAAATTTCCCTCAGCAACAGAAGTTCCTCCATTTTTACTTCCACCCATATTGTTATGATTCTGTGTTGGACTATCCGTAGTCTGGTCTGTACTAGCTAAATTTGTAGCACTGAAATCATTCCCATTTCCACTGGTGTCATCTCCAAGTGCTGAACTATCTTGAAACTTTAATCTAAATCCATTTGTTCCATACTGGTCTTGAGTATTAGCAGTACCACCCATTCCAGAGTGTACTGAACAATAATAATATAATGTAGCTGTTCCTGTTGGCACTGTTATTTCTGTATACGCACCACTTGAGCCTGGGGTTCCAGCTGTTGTTACCCCACTTGTAAATTCTGAGCCACCACCATGTGTTCCATCTGAAGTTGTAGAAAATCTTAATGGGTGTCCAGAGTTAGAGGAATCACTTTGGTCAAACTTATAAGTTGCACCTTCAATTAAAGTAACTGTTCCTTGAGTTACACCATCTAAAGCATATTTATTACCACCACTATCCACAACAGTAACGGCAATATCAGTTGTAGTTGTAGGAAAAGGTGAAACAGTTTTTGGAATCCATCTGCCAGTTGAGGTGTCAGTTAGACCAAAAGATGCTGGTGTTAGTGCCTGACCATCTACAAAATTAAATTCAGCTAGATAACCACCAGCACATAATGTGGTTAAAGAGTTAAATGAACCTACTGCCATTGGATAACTTGTTGAATTCACATTTGTTTGAAAATCTTGAGAGGGATATGTTGATGAATCTAAGCTAGTTATTAAATCACCATCTACATAAATCTTAACCCTATCACTTGCTGTAGATTGAGTTGTATCTACTGCTAACATAAAATGATAAAACTTTGAAGTATCTTCAAATGTTCTAGTTGAAATAACATCCCCTACACTAGAATGTGTAAAAAAGGCTTTATTATTTGCATTTATTTCAAATAATGCATAATCACTACCACTTGTATCTGCTGAAAAAAGAACTCTTCTAGTTCCTAAATCCGTTGGTTTATACCAAACACTAATTGTAAATGTTTTTCTGTTTCCATCACTACTTGGAGTTCTAGCTAACTTAGGAGAGTCAGCCCTATTATAAATAACACTATTAGCAATCGTACCATTGTCTGTAAAAGGTACGAAACGTCCGACCCTCTGCCCAGCTCCGTTGCCTTCGTAGATTATTGGAAAGAAATATTCTTCGCTATTTGGTATTGTTGGTGTTGCCATATTAATCTGCTCCTAAATTCTTTGTACAAAGTGCCAAGTATCCACTTGGTACACTATATTTAAAGTTACCTACTCCATTACCATCAGAATTTCCTCCAGCAGTTTCTGTTCCGCCAAATGTTCCTTCTTGTCCAAAATTTATGGTAGCTGAACTTGTATTATATAAACATACTGCTGGTGTGTATTCTGTATTAGCAGTTGTGTCATATATTTTACCTTTAGAAACACCATCAACTAAAAGAGTTAATTCATTGTCATCTAAATTTAATTGAAATTGAACAATATCACCTTGAGCAATATCGTGTGTAAATGATGTTTTTGTTGTATTGGTTACTTTATTATTGTTTTGTAAAACTCCAAATACAATTCCACTTGAACTTGCTGTGTAACCAGATTGGTACCAATAATTTGTTTTAGATTCAAAAGATGTTTCTTGTATACCAGCAATCCAAGCTTCAGTAGAATCAATAACATCTGCTTTTACTTCCCAATACCATTTTCCACTTGATACCCCAATAGTGCTATGAACATTTCTCCAAGAAGAACCACTTGATACTGCATCTAAATTACCATCAGATAGTGTTGCACCAGATTGTAATTGAATTGAATTGTATGTGCAAAAATTATTCGTAGGTGAGTCAGCCACTTGGTCATGTGCCGCAAGTCCACTTGTCGTGAAATCATTACCATTACCTGATTCATCATCTCCTAAGTCAGCACTATCTCTACCATCAATATAAAAACCTTTAGTACCAAATGTTAAACCACTTACATCTTTGGGAATCCAAATGCCGTTTTCATTTTCTTCAGCAAAGCTAGATGGGTCTAGTGCAGTTCCATCTATATGTACCATTTCTGCTATATAACCATCAAACCCATAAGTTCCATGTGATGCAAAATAATCACCTAAATAATAAGTTGACCCATTTTGATTCCAACCTAAATCTGCATTCAAAGCTGGATAGTTAATAGTAGAAAAAGAAGTTTCTCTTTGACCATTTACATACACTCTAAACCTTTCAGATGAAACTGTATTTGATGTATCTGCGACTAATACTAAATTATACCAAGCACTTGGGTCACGAAAAACTCTATTTGTTCTAAAGATAGTTGATGCAGAAGCACCATCATATATGCTTAAATAATCACCTGCAACTCCTAAACTGCCACTATCAAAACTTAACTGAAGTCTGTTGCCATCACTTTGATGACACGACCAAAGAAAAGGTGATACACTTCTTTGTGAACCTAAAAGACCTAGTTTAAACCAACAACTAAATGTCCAAGTTTTAGTGTTACCACCAGACCCAACTGCTCTGGACATATATGCACTATCAGAAAAGTTAAACCTAATTGACTGGTCTATAGAGTATGTGGTACCACCACTAGACTGTGCACCTGCTCCTGCTAATAAGTTATTTTGAAATATTGCCATTAAGCTGTACTCACATTTAATGTAGCTACTGCATGTAGATTTGTTGACGTAAACGTAATATAGTCAATTCTATCACATGCACTTGCACCTGTTGATAATGTTGGAGCAGTTCCTCCAGGAAATTTATAATTAGTTCCAAATGATAAAGTTCTACTACCAGTTCCATCTTGTATTACAAATATACTTCCTGTTTGTCCAGGGACACAATTTGTAGGATTATCTAAAGTTCTATTATCTGTTAATTGTACTGCAAAGTTTTGACCTGCATTAAAGTCAACTGATATATTTGCACCATCAGTTAAACTTACAATGTCAGCTACTGCAGCTTTTGCAATTCTTACATCTTTACCTAATAAGGCATCTACATCTACACCTACTCCACTACATATAACATCAGTTGCTGAAAGTATTCCAGTTAATGCACCACCTGCTAATGGTAATCTTGTTCCAATACTTGTTGCTAATGCTGCTGAAGTTGCAACTATTCTTGCAAGATTTACTGAAGTTAGAACTGAAACTGCAGCTATTGCAGTATTTGAATTTCCTATGGAAGTTGCAAGAGTTGATGAAACATTTGCTACAACTGTATTGATTGAAGTAATAGCATCTAAGTTTGTTTTTGTAAGTACAGAAACTGCACCTATTACTGTATTTACTGAAGTAATTGCATCTAAATTTGTTTTTGTTAGTGCAGATACTGCACCTATTACTGTATTTGCTGAAGTAATAGCTGCTACGTTTGTTGCAATGTCAGCTTTATTTACTGAAGTTAAAACTGAAACTGCAGCTATATTTGTATTTGAATTACCTATTGAAGTTGCAAGTGCTGCAGATACTGTAGCTAATTCAGCAGATGTTGCATAGTTACCACCATCACCTATAATACTATTGATAGATGTAATAGCTGCTTTATTTACAGATGTTAATCCAGATACTGCAGCTATGACTGTATTTGCTGAAGTTATTGCTGCTACATTTGTAGCGATATCAGCTTTATTAACTGAAGTTAATGCAGATACTGCAGCTATATCTGAAGCTGTTGGTACTGCTGTACCACCTACAAATACATTTGTTGCTGCATAAACATTAGCTGCTGATACATTACCTGTAAAGACTGCTGAAGCACCACTCACTGGTACTGAAAAAGTTATTGCTCCTTGTGGAACAACTAAACCTGTTGAAACTGAAACTGTACCAAAAGATTGACTAGGATTAACATTTAATGTACCACTAACTGTAATCGTTGTTGCTGACGCACCATTAACAGTTGCTGCAAGACCTGTTCCTGGTTTAATAGCTGTTAATGTTCCACCACCAGCAGGAAGATTTGTTAAACCTGAACCATCACCTACAAAAAATCCTGCTGATACTGTACTTACAATTGTTGCATTATTACCTTTTAATAAAGTAGCACTTACAGTAGCTGCATTAAAATCAGTAACACTCATTGAGGAAACTGTCATAGTTCCTGTAACATTTAATGTATTAGCTGAAACTGCTGAAGCACCAAAACTTTGAATATTAGATATTGTACTTGTTAAGGCAATACCTGTATTACTTGCAACTCCATCTGGATTTGCTAATGTAATACCATTACCTGCAGAAAAACTTCTTTTATAAACATTAGTTCCTGATACAACTACATAACCTTGACTACCTGTAATATCTGCAATTGCATTTAAAGATGAAACAGTTGCAGTAAGATTTACACCACCTATTGCAAAAGTACCATTAACATTTAATGTAGAGTTGTTGAGTTGTAAAGGTGAGTCTGAATTGTCACCTGACTGAATAGTCCTTAGAGTTGTAGTAATTCCTTCATTAGCTGAAGTCTTTACCTGTAATAGTCGTTTATACGAATTTGATATTTCTTGTCCAGTTAAATCAGGCATTTAAATTACTCACTATATTCCAATTTTGGGTAGTTGCTTCCCAGTTAGTATTTTGATTTTCCCAAGTTGTAAAAGCTTCGCTTCGTGTAGGTCTTGGGTTTCTAATCGTCTCATCATCTTTTACATCTGGTGCTCTATTTTGTGGATGATTCTTTTCATCATAAGCACCATCAAAATCAGTAGGGCAAACTAATAAGCCATAAGAGTTTAACTTCATAACATTATGAGGATAAACAAATCCACATATGTCACATACTGCTTTGGCTCTTTTTCCTACTGCCATTATATTACACCCATTCTAGGTGTAATGTAAAGTGAAGCACGTTCTTTATCTTCAGTCATTGCAAAACCAAGTCTTTCTTCGTACTCAGCTTTTAAAAACTTTGCTCTTGCTTCAGATATACCTGGTCTTTTTAATGCCATATAATAAGCTAGACCAGTTGTTAATGCAGGTAAAAATCTTCTAGGCATATCTGCATTTTGTATTGCAGATTTATTTACGTCCTGCATATAATCAATTTTTTCAATCTTTAGTTTATCAGTATTAACATTTGATAATGACCATAGATGTAATTGTACATTATCACCAAATCTTTTAACTGCGTACTGTGAAGGTCTACCTGTTTGTCCTTTGTTAGGTACTTTTAAATATTCTTCAAATGATATACGAGTTAAATTTAAATCTGTATTATCTCTATTAATTACAACTTGCATTACGTCACTTACATGACTACCTAAACTTACTTGAGATGTACTCGCAGCAATACTCACAATAGTTGTATTTGTTGTCCATAAACAAACACCTCTATTTTGCCAGTCATTTAATATAAGATTAATTGAACGTCTAGCACTTCTTGGTTCTTCACCAAGAGTTACTTCACCACCAATCATCTCAGTAGCTTCCTGTATAACGTCACCTATTTCTAAATTAAAGTCATAAGTGCCTGACGTATTATTTGTTGCCATTTAATTTCCTTGTCTAGCTTTACCATATCCACGATAACTACGTTTATTTTTATTTTTAGGTTTTTCTCCTGAAGTTTCATAACCTAAATCAATTCCTACAAGTCCACCTTTTTTCTTTACTCTTAAACCTGAATCTTCTAATGAAATATCTTTACCACTTTTAACAGCTTTATCTATATCTCCAGCACCAGTACCACCAGCACCTCTCATTCTATCAAACTCAGATTGACCTTTAGTAAATTTATGTTGTTGTACAGGTGATAAACCAAGACCTTCTCTATATTCCATAGCCATACTTGAACCACCTTTATCTTCAACACCTCTTGCTGCAGCTGCTTCTTTTTCCATAGCCTCTTGAGTTTTCATTTTATTTTCTTTACCTGCATATGAAAATTTTTTCTTTTCTTTTTTCTTATAATCTTTTAGTGCTTTGTCTTTATCAAACTTTTCTTTTTTAAATCTACCACCACTAATAAATTCCTTTATTTCTTTTAGTGATTTATTTGCAAATTCTTTTACATTTTTTTTAAGGTCTTTTGCTTTTGCTGTTAATTCTGCACCTTTTAATGCTACAGTTTCAACAGTTTTTGTTACTGCTTTAGCTTTTCCCATTATTTTCTCCTTTTGTTTAATGAACCACCCATATATTTTTTTACAGATTTTTCGTTTTCTTTTTCTCTTTTTTTTAATTCTTTAAGTTCTTTATCAGTAAATAAAGTAGCTGCTGCAACTTTTGTAGGACTTAGTAAAGTTTCTAAAAAATAAGGATATTTAGGAATTAAAAAAGATGCTGCTGTTGCAGCAGTTCCTAAATTTTTTTTATTTAGATTTTCTGTTTCAAATTCTTTTTCTAATCTTTTTTTTGCTTTAGATAAAGATTTTTTAATATCTTTTGTAGCAGGAGTTGTATTACGTCTGGTCTTTCTTCCTTGTTTCATTTTCTTTACACCAGGTTTCATTATTTGTTGTGGTATTGAACTTCTACTAATAACCATTAGTTACTCCCATCTACTACTGTATTATCTGCTCCTGCAGGACTTGCAGGTCTTGTCATATCGTCACGTCTAAATCTTCTGGCTCTGTTTCTTACAGTTTGTATTGAAGTTTGATATCGTTGTTCAAACATAGGTACAATCTGAAAGTTCTTCATAAAGATGTACGACTCTACCATACAAGCATTAAACAATGCGTCATAACAAAACTGTGTAAAATAATTATCAGGTGAAGCTGACGTTAATGTTGTTGGTCTAGTTACATGTATGACTTCACCATTACTTGTTGATGAAGGTGTAGGTGCAATCATTATTGTTGTATTATCTTTATGTGCATAATACTTTGGTTCACCTGTTGAAGCTGACACTGACCAGTAATCTCTTAAATACTCATCAGTCTTTACTAGTATACTTGTCTTTGCTCCATTAATATCTACATTAAAATTCTTTACTATTCTTGTGCCAGTTGGTAAGGTAACAATATTATTACCTGATGATACTGCTACTGATGTATAGGTTACTAAACCATAATCATCTAATTCATCTGTTAATCTTTCCTCTGCTCTATTAACAATGTTAGGTATTTGGTCTAAGAACTCTTGAGCATCATTCTCAGTTGTATTTACTATCTCTGTTGTTAAAGTTGTAAAATTTGCCATCTAACATTTCCACCTTCTACGAGCTGCACAAATTCTTTTCTTTGGAGTTTTCTTACAGCTTATGTTATGCATCTTAGCTTGTCCTGCTGAACGAGCACAAAATGATTTTCTTCTCTTTGCTCTTTTTCCTGTAGGTTTTGATTCTGTTACTGCAGTCTTTAATTTAGAACCTGGGTTTGCTCTACGATAAGCAGCAACACCCTTCTTTGTCATACCTGCACCTTTGCTAGTAGCTAAGAAATTACCTGACTTAACACTAGTCTTAATTCCCATTCCTTTAGATTTCTTTTTAGCTTTTCTAGCCATTCCATCTATCCAATATAAATTGTAGCATAGACACTTGGAGTTACACTTACTGTAACATCATCTTCACATCTAATACCTTCATCTGCTAAATAAGTATCAAGTGTACCATTTGCAGGTAATACAATTCTAACTCTTGAAGTAGTACCATTTTTAATTTCAAAAGCACCTACTACATCTTTAATATTAGCAACATTAAAACCTCTTATTCTTGTACCAAAAGAACGAACAGTAGACGTTGCTGCTGCTGTAGTAATTGCTGAATATTCTATTGCTGTTAAGTTTGTCATTTATAATTCCTTCTATATAAAATATAAAGGGTCTCTAATGAGACCCCTTATATAATTTGGATTAGGCTCCTTGAGAACCATAAAATCCTCTCCAGTCAGAAACACCAAAAGAGTATCTCTCTCTTGCTTTAAATCTGACGTTACCAGTATCAAAATCTGGTTCCATTTTAGTTTGTAGAGGAACTCTAACAAACATTTTAGTACCATTAGGTACGTCAGTTTTAATGAAGTAATCGTTGGAATTTGTAAACCTTCTGTTTACATAATAACCATCAGGAATTACTCCCATATTTCTGATTGCATTAATGTCATTGTTTGCAGACCCAACTTTACCTGGAGAAGCTAGAAGCCTATCAGCAGTAAATTTTAGGTCAGATGGAATATGTAAAGATTGAGCTTGTGCACCAATTAAGATACCTCTGTCATCTTTAGTTCCATCAATTGCGATTAATGCAGTTTCCAAAGCTGCTTCAGCTAAATCTGCTGCAGCTAGTAGGTTACTTTGTGTGCCACCACCAACAACAGGGTGAGACGCAGAGAAGAATGCTTGACCATCTCCAATTGCAGTGTCACCAGCAGTAAAACCTTGGTTAAAGATTGTAGCTGCTTTTACTTGTTTTGTGTTAGCCATTGCTCTTGCTAGTGCACGAGAACGAACTTTAGCGAAAGTATCATATAGATTATCTTCCATTGCTTCTTCAGTGATTGAAAAAGCTAAAGCCACTGTTTCGTGGTTATATCTAGCTGTGAACGATTCTTGTGCGTCATCAAAAGAAACAGCAGCACCTTCAGATTTTACTGGAGCTGTGCCGAACCCTGTGAATAACACTTCTTCTTCAAAAGACCTATCTGAGTTTTCAGTTTCAAATAGGGGTGTATGTTCGTCATTGACATCACCATACTCAACACCAAATACAGCATTAAGTCCTGGAAGAAGTTGTTTAGCAATACTTGCTCTATTTATAGCCATATTATTTCTCCTTCTATGTTATGCTGTTGCCTGACGTTTCATCCAGTGTTGGACGATTTTGACTTCAAGTTTAGGGAATGCACCATCAGTACCTGTTAAGGCATTGCCTGGTTCATCAATTAATGCTATAGGTCTTAAAGCTTTAGTAGTTGTTGCTCTACTTGCAGCTTTAATACCAAAACCTGAATTACCAGTAATTGTGCTACCACTACCTAAAGTCACAGCAAAGTTTTGTGAGTTAATATCACCTGCAGTAACTGATGCATCTGCTTGAATCATAAAAGAACCATAAGGGTCATCAGAAACAAATCCTACTGGATTACCAATAGCACTTGAAGTGTTTGCAGGAAAGTAACGACTAAACGTAGGTTGTTTTGTAGTAGGGTCTGTATATTCACATCCCATAAAAACACCTACAGCATAGTCAGTTGTTGTTGCTACTGGTGTAATAACACCATCAGCAATTGTTACGAGGTCTCCATGAAAGATATTAGAAGCCAATCCATTAGCAATTGCGTACTGCGACTGAGCAGTAGAATTAGTATTTGAACCAACTTTTCTTAAAGGGACCATTCCAAATAATGCTTTACTTGCACTCATTTGTTATCTCCTTCGTAAGTATTATTAATATATGTTACAAACTATCTTTGAAAACGAGGTTCACGACCTTTTGTAACTGTTGATTTACTTGAGTTAGTTATTGGCATACGAGAATCAGATTGAGCACGTAAAGTAGAATCTAATGAATCTTCTTGTTGTTGGTGCTTTTTTATATAATGCTCTTGCCTAGCTATCATTTTGTCTGTAGGCATTTTTGCTAATGCCACATCACCACTGGAAACGACTCCATTATATCTGCCACCTTCTTTGATAGCAGTTGTAGAACCTAGTTCAGGGACTTCATCAGGTGTGACAAATGTCCAACCTTCACGTTGTCTTTTACCAACATTTTTATAATCATCTTGTCCATTTAAATCTATTCTAATCCATCTTAATGACATACCTTGATTTGTAAATTTATCAGTTACAGATTGAGGTATATCTAATAGACCAGTATCTTCAAATGAATAATTTTCTTCTTTTGATGTTGCTTGTCTAGTTTCTTCATTACGTTTTATTTTATTAATAGCCATTTTTAACTCCTACGCATTTGTGTTGTTATTGTTGTATACTCTTCTCCAGTCTCTATTTTAGACTTTTCTTTCGCATACTTGTCTAGTGGTATATTCCATTTATTAGCTAATCTAACATCTTCTTGAGATAGTTTGATTTTTTTAGAAGCAGGAGTGCGAGATGTTCCTGCTACCACTTGGGAAGGACTTGACGTAGCCTTCTGACGAACTTGTTGAGTTTCCTGTCCAGATGTTTCAAACTTAGTTGGAAATGTTTTTCTAAGTCTAGTATCAACTTCTCCATAGAAGTCATCATCTGATGGGTCAAAACCTTCTTCTTTTAACTGAGCATCTAAAGCTAATGCTGCAGCAGTCATCATTTTGTCTTGACCAAACCACTCATTCTTTTCTGCCCATGCGACTGCTTTAGGGTCGTATTGGGGTTGTTGAGGTTGAGATTGTTGAACAGGCTGTTGTTTAACTGTGTTCTGGTAATTCTCGTAATCTTTATCAAAATTAACCTTATTTGTTTTTACACTATTTAAATTAATCTGTGCTTCATTTAAAGCTTCTTGTGCTTTTAATAATTGACTCTTGTCATCTTTTTCAAAAGCATCTAAGTAATTTTGTTTAGCAAGATTAAGTTGATTCTCTAAACCTTTTTCTTGAGACTCAAGACTTGTCTTAGTTAAATCAAATTGATTACTTTGATTTGCTGTAAGTCTTTTTTCAAGTTCTTGTTTATCAGCTAAAAGTCTGGCAACTTCTTCTTCCTTATCTTTTCTTTGACGAACTAACTGACGTATTCTTTTTTGTGCTCTTTCAGACTCAATGTCTTTAGCTTCATCAGGTTGTTCCTCTGGTTGAGTATCTTCCTTCTTCGTTTCAGTTTTAGTTTCAGCTACAGGTTTTTCTTCAACTACAGCTTCAACCTTTTCTTCTTTATCTTCAGAAGTTTTTTCAACCTCAAAGTCTACTTTATCTTCTTCTTCTTTAGTTTCAGATTGTGAAGTGTCAATGTCACTCCATTCTTCTTTTTTTTCTACTTCCATTTTATCTCCGTTGATGCGAACCAAACGATTACGCAAAGTTTAATGTTATAATAATACTACAATATAGTGTAACATACAAGACACTATTTTTATTTATTATTATATAAGTTATCAAATGTTTTATTTACATCCATGTAGTCATCATGAGATTCAGCAGTATGTTTATATTGAGAAGGTACAAAATCTGGAGCACCTTCACCTGCTGACCACATTGCAGGACTTGTAACTCTAACTCTATTATTAGGTAAAGCTACCATTGCACCTTTATATGGACCAGATGTTAAATGTAAAACATGTGATTGTTTATGTTGTGCAGGGTCATCTGCTACTGCACTGTCAGTGAAATCAACTGTAAAATAATATTTACCAGTATAAAATTCACCATTCACTTTACACATCCAAGGACTTGAACTAACTCTATCCATAACTATAATACTATGATTATGACTAGGACAATCCCAAGGTTGAGCAAAATGTGTTTCAATAGGTGGAGTCCATTCATCTAATGGTACATCACCTATCAAACCTGTTATTGGCATACGTGCCCACATAGCACCACCATGTAAATTTTGTTCTTCAGCTTCACAACCTGTAAATACAACTTGGAAACTTAGACATCTATCAGGCATACAATTAACTGCAATAGCTAAAGCATGTAGATATTCCCCATGATAAGCCTGATGATTATGAGTAAACTCCTTCCTTACCCAACACCTAAAAAAAGGTATATTGGATATTAAATGAGACATACTTATTTTGGTCCATGTATAATTGGAACTTTACCACCAGCTTTCATCATCTTAACTTTCTTGCCACCAGCATAACCCATTTTAACTTTTTTGCCACCAGCCATTTTCATTTTTGTTTTTTTCATTTTCTTATCCTTTTTATTATTTAGTATATTGTTTCATTTCTTTGGCAGTTTTTGGTCCAAATTTACCTTTTTTTAATCTTTGACTTAAAGTAGGTTTCATGAGTTTAACATCATATTTTTTTCTATGTCTATCCATTTCACCTTTAGTTTTAAAAGTTTTTTTCATTTGTTCAGCTTTTCTTTTTCTTAAAAAATCTCTTTCTGTTTTAGTTATTTTACCTCTTTTTTGTTTACCCATAAAACTACTTGTTGTTGGAGTTTTTTTCTTTGACATTATTGAACTTGTTCTAGGTTTAGCTGCTTCTAATTGAGACTTAGAATTATTATCCACTTTAGGTTTAGTTCTTTGTTTTATAAAGTTTCTGGGTTTTGCATTTGTTACTTTAGGTTTAGTTACAACTTTAGGTTTAGTTACAACTTTAGGTTTAGCTACAGCTTTAGGTTTAGTTTTTTTCATTATTAAACTACTTTTAGGTTTAGAAGCACCTAATTGAGATTTAGTTCCCTTATTACCTATAACTTTTTTTTTGTTTTTAATAGTTTTAGATGAACCTTTCTTTTTACGATACTCACCCATCCCTGCTATTTCTGTAAAAGATTTCATTGTTTCTCCTTTATAGATTGGTAATTATATAATATTCAACTGCTAAAAATCCCAATCCTAATATTCCAGCAATTGTCCATAAAATAATATTCTTTTTTCTTTTTGCTGCAGCTATTTTTTGTTTTAAAAAATCTGCTTGTCTTTTTCTTTCAACTGCAATTTCTTTTTGTAATCTTTCCCATTGACCAGGTGAACCATATAGCAAAAACATTTGTCTCATTTCATCTCTAATTCTTTTTGCTTCTTCTTTTCTAAAATGTGCATCAATAGCATTTTGTTCAGCACCTGTAAGTTTACCAAATAACTTATTTAAACCTTTAGGTTTTTCACTTGATATAACTTGAAGACTTGCTTCTGCCTTTGCCCATTTCGCAACAGACCCTGACATATTCATTAAATCTTTACCTGTTTTAATACCCTGTGATATAGCTTCTGTAGCTCCCTTCAAAGCTGCAAAAGCTGTAAATGGGTCAATCATAATTTATCCCCTTTTCTTTTTTACTTTTTGTTTTCGTCCACTTGCACTAATAGGGTACCTAATAGAAGTTGGTTTAGGTCCTACATTAGTCTTTGCCCTTTTTCTTTTTACTGCTGCAGCCTTTTGTCCTGCAGTCATTTTATTTGCAACTGCCTTTGGTCTACATACTGGATATTTTCTTTTTGATGATTTAGCTGATTTACGACCACATGATTTACCAGTAGATATATCTACCCAATCTTCTTTAAACCATTTTTTAAGACCACCACCTTTTTTCTTTTTCACTTTTAACTCCTAGAATATTCAACACTTATATTCTTAATATATAATATATCTATACCAGCTCCGATTGCAATGTTTGCTCCTAAACTATCACCAATGGCTCTAAATTCTAAATCTGTTTTTTCTGCAAACTTTAATGGTATATCATATTGTTGATGTGTACTACCTTGAGCTTTTACAAATTTATCTTTAACTTGAAATACTTCTCCAAATGGTCTAGCAACAAAACGCACTGTTGCATATTTATTATTTTGTGTTGTTGCTAACGTAACATCTGTTTGTGAAACATAAGCTGTATAACCTGCTGGAACTGTCCACAGTGCCATCAATGTTTGATTATCGCCTATAGCTATAGTTGCATACTTATTAGCTGGAACTCCTGATGTAACTGTTCCTGTACCTGCATAAATAACTCCTGCATTCTGTTCACCACTACCTGCACTACGAACAATCATACGATTAATTCGTAAATATTCTTTTGTTGTATTGACAGCAGTTTGTCCATCAAGTGTTACTGTTTCGTTTATTTCATTGTAGTCTGCATCTAAACCAAATAACTCTACTGTCTCAGCACCTGTACTTCCTTCATCATCTGCTGTACTTGAACTTGAAACTTTTAAAACTGTAGCTGCAGATAAATAACTATATAAACCACCTTGTGACCATATAGTTTCTAATGCATCATCTATATTTGGATTAAATCCAAACTTAAATATACTCTCATGAAACTGTATTTGATTTCTTGCCACTTGTAAATAAAATGGCTCACTTGTTCCAAATCTAGTTACTGATGATGGTATTCCCATTTATACTCCTTCAGGTCTTTTTTTCTTTTTAATATATTTTTCACTAAGTATACTTAGTTCGCTTTCGTCTATTCTCCATAACAGCACCACAACCTTTAGCAATTTTACCTTGTGGCTTACCCACTCTTTTACCTTTTGCCATACTCTTTGCACTGCCTTTCCAATCTTTTCGCTTTTTACCACTAGGGTCTTTAATTTTTCCAGCACAGATTTTAGAAGCATACGCATTTGCATACGCACTAGGATAAACTTTAAATTTACGTTTCGCAGCATTTTTCCCCCTTGCACATAATTTAGTCATTATTAATCTTTCTATATCCCCAACGATTCTCAGAACCATCATAGATACCTTTCATAGCCTTTGGTATTTTAATTAAAAGGTTACGAAATCTTATAATGTTTTTAGTTAGTTTCATATTACTCTCCTTCTTATTTTGATAAGTTATATGTCATATCTAAATTAGTAGGGTCATCAACTTTCATCATTACTTGGTCATCAAATAATAATAATAGTCGTACACCTTTATAATAAAGTTTTTGACCTGCATGTCTAGCATAACAAACGTAGTCTCCTACGTCACACCATTTACCATTTGGAAATTTATCTTTATCTTCATAAGCTAAATCACCTACTGATAAAACTTTACCTACTGTAGTTAAATAAGCTACATCATCTTTAACTGAATCAGGTAATAATAAACCACCTTTAGTTTTACTTTTTACCGAAACAGGGCGAACCAATATGTGGTAGCCAGGCAATTTAGGTAAAACTTCTGGGTCAGGTTTTTCTGCATCTTCAATCCAATCATTATTTTTAATAGCATTTTCTAGTTTAGGTGTTCTCATCATCATCTCCATTAATCATATTTTTATAAACATTTTTAGTTATAGCTATAGCCATATTCAATCCAGTAATTGAACCTACCATTTGTTGATAACGAGGATAGTCTTCACAATTACCATCCCCTAATGATTTTTGAATTTGACTTATTTCCAGATTTAATTCCTTCTCAATCTCAGAAATAATTTTATGTATCATAGTTATTATTTAACTTTATAAGTATCAGGTGGGTCTTGTCTTAGAATACCTTTTTTAGCACGAACTGAATATTCAGTGCTAGATATTTTAGACCAGTCACCATAACCTTGTCCTTGTTTAGGACCTTTAATTATTTCACTCATTAGTCTTCTCCTTTCATTTCTTCTTTAGCTAAGTCACCAAGAGTTTTAATTGCTTGTCCTGCAATTTTAGACTGACGATTTTTTTCACCTTCAGTTCTTTTAACTGCTATTTGAGCACCATCTTTTAAAGCTTTAATACCTTGGTCTTCTTCTTTAAGAGTTAGTTCTCTTTGTTTAACAGCTAAGTTTGCAGCTTCTTGTAGAGCCTCAAGACCAAGTTTCTCTGACTCAATCTCTAATCTCTTTTTCTCAAGCTCAACCATTTGTTGCTCAGGTGTTTCCGTTGTACCCATTGCTTGGTTAGCTTGTGAAATCTGTTGTGCAGCTTGAGCCTGAACTTGTTGTAATGTTGCAGGGTCAGTAGCCACTCCTGATACCATTCCATTAATTTGTTCTTGGTATCTCATAATCATATGTTCTTTTATATTTGCTTCAAGCACTGGTTGTACTTTTTGCATAATAGGACTACCACCATTCATTGGGTCAGTTAAATATGCAGACTTAACTGTAACATGAGCCATATGGTCTTGACCAGGGAATGCAGCTATTGGCATACCTTTTACTGCTGCCTGTATATCTGATACAGGGTCAAGTGCTTGAGGCTGTGCTTGTGGTGGAAGTATAGCTTCCAAGTTAGGCATATTTGCAGCTTGTAATATTGTTCTATGCAATGCCTGTATATTATAAGTTCCTGGTGGTGCTTGACTGGCTAACTGAAGAGCCAACTGTGAAAGCATTAATCTATGAGCACTTGAAGGTATGTTAGGGTCACTTACAGGAATGACATCTATCTTACCATCAAAGTCCATCTTTAATATAGTTGGACTTGCACCAGGAACCTCGTAAGGATATGAGTCAGGTAAAGACTCAAAGTTTATTCTTGCTAATATTTTAAATTCTTCTTTTTGTGAATAATGTAATCGTTTATGTATTGCACTAAAAAATTTACTTGAAGCTTCTAACAATGCCATAGTAGTTCCTACTGGACCATAGTTAGTTGAATCATTAATTACTTGTTCTGTGCTGTCAGCAAACTTTTGTCCTGCACCTGCAACAAAACCTAACATCTGATATAAAGTATTAGAAGGTTCTTTGTAAGGTAGAGGTACAATTGCTCTAGCTAAATCTACACCTGTAGCTTCTACATCTCTAAACTCACCAGGAGATAGAGGCTCATTATCACCTACAACTTTAACACCTTTAGCTTTAAATCCAGCAGGTAATGTTGCAAACTGTCCTGAGTCAACTAAGTTTCTCATAGCTGCAGTTGCAGTCATTGTAAGATTACCTAAGAAATGTATTAAACCTAAACCATAGAAACCAAAACCTGGAACAAACTTATAATGTGTAAAGAACATTTTCTTTTGTTTAGTAGGGTCATCTTCATTATAGTTTCTTCTAATAGATAAAACTTTTTTTGAACTTTCTTCAACTGTTACAATATAAGGTAAACCAATACCACTATCATCTAAATCTAAATAACAATGTTGTTCTAATAAAACATATTGAGGGTCAGAGTCAGCAGGTATAGATGTACCCATAATTTCGTCAACCTTCATTGACATTGACGTTTGTTCTATTGGTTGTGCTTCAGGCAAATCCATATCTTCATAAACACCTGCATCAATTTCTTTTGCTAAGTCATTTGGATTACGTAGTATAACATGTGTATATCTATCTGCCTTCATTAAATCTGAAGCATGATAAGAGACATAGAACTGGTCAATAGGAACAAACTCTGAACATGGTCTGTCTAATGATGCATCATAATAAATCTTTTTAAATGCTGAACCAATAATAGGTAAGTGAAACAACATTCTTTCAAACTCATGAAAGTATTCAGGCATCATGTCAGTTAACTGATAATTCATAAACTGTTTTACACGAGATGCTTGTTGTTGTTTTTCTACAGTCTCAGTTCCAATTATTTGAGACATTACTGGTCCACCTGCAGGAAATAATTCCTGAGAAGCTTTAGATTGAAACTTCACTGCTGACTCTATTAAGAGTGGATGAACTGCAGTACATGCACCTTCAAATGGTTCTGAAGTTTCTTTTAGTTTTAGTCCTAGTAAATCAAAACCTCTTTGGAAAGTTTCTTCCCATTCTTGTCTTGATTCTTTATCTGATTGATACTTATCATAAACATCTGCACCAATCTCTTGTAATTGTTCTTCATCAATAGTTGGAACTAAGTTATCATAATGTCCACCTGGCATACCTTCTTCAGGCATAATAGCAGGGTTACCCATTAGGTCAACTACTGCTGAACCATCTTCCATCATTGCCACACTTTCATCAGGAAGTATTTCTTGATTCTCTGTTTCTATTTCTTCTACTTCATTCTCAGTATCAGAACTTATTTTATCAAAGGGGTTTTTTTCAGTTGGCATAAATTTTCTTTCACAGTTATTATTATAATATTATATACTTAAAACTTCCAGTATGCAACCCTTTTTTTTCTTTCATAACCTTCTTCATAATCAGGGTCATCTGGATGAGTTAAATTCCATGATTCTTTCATGTAGTGTATTGCCATAGTCATTGCGTCCACTTGGTCATCATGTCGTGCATTTGGAAATGTAATTGCTTCACTATATAAATCATCACTCCAATCATGACCTTTAGGTAACCATACACGTCCTGCTTCCATCATAGGTGTAGCTGCGTACACTCTAGCAGTCTTATCTCTATCAGGAATATAATCAAGTACAGGTAAACCTGCACGTCTTAAATCTTGTATTAATGATTGTCCACTAGCTTTCTTCTCAATAATACACACATCAGGTTTATGATAATCATATAACTCTTGTGCTTTCATTCTTAATGCTGGATAATCAAATCTACCTTTTTCATTTCCTAATAGTATTAAGTTAGATACCCAATTCTCTCTTCCTGTTGAATCAGTCTCCATATGTTCAAAGATACCCCAGGTCTGTATCACACTAAAGTCTGCTGTAGTCTTTGTAGAGAATGCAGTATCATATGTTTGTATTATATAGTCACATGCAGGTGGCTCATCATAGTCCCACCACTGAATCCATTTCTTTTTAATTATACCACCTGAATCAGGCACAGGATTCTGCATATAAAGAGACTCCCAATATCGTGAGCCATTACTTGCCTTTATCTCTTCTTCATCATTCTTTAGTATTTCAGTTGGCTTCCACTCAGGAAAATAACTTGAGCCTACTGGTAAGTTCAGTAATTTACTTGAAGGTTCGTCTACCCATGCAGGTATCTTTATTACTTCCCATTTATTTTCTAATTCAACTTGTGATTCTTGTCGTAGTAACCACCCACATAAATCGTCCTCATGATAACGTGTATTGATAATTACAATTGAACCATTAGGCATAATACGAGTTCGTAAACCTGAAGGGTACCATTCCTTTACATATCGTCTACCTGTTTCACTAAAGGAGTCCTCTTCAGACATTACGTCATCTAATATAGCTACATGGGCACCACGACCTGCAATCTGACTACGAACACCTGCTGCATAATAAGTTCCACCTTGATTTGTTTTCCATTTACCTGCTGCTCTTACGTCACTACGTAGTTCCACTTGAGGAAATACTGTATTAAATAAATCATAATTAACTAAGTCTCTTACACTTCTACCAAAGTCTGAAGCTAATTGGTCTGAGTGTGAGACAGTTAATATCTCATGTTGTGGGTGTCTGCCTACGTACCACGCAGGAAATAACTTGGAACATATCACTGACTTGGAAGAACGTGGGGGAAGAAACACCATCAGTCTTTTTATTTCTCCACTTTCAACCTTTTGTAATTTATCAGCTATCACATGTATGTGTTTACCCATTAACCAATCAGGCACAAGAGTAGGTGCAAACATAGCTATAAAATGTAGAAAGCTATCTTTAGATTGTAATACTGCTTTTTGAAAGTATAACTCTCTTAGTTTAATTAAGTTACTACTTGGTTCTTGTATTAGGTCCATAGTTTATTACTGGTGATTTATATTCTTTTGGTTTCACTCTTCGTGCAAAGTTTGAAGGTATAAGCCAATGTGTAGTCCCCTTAATTATTTTTATTCCCATTCTGAATCTTCCCAGTCTTCATCATCATCTTCTATGATAGGTGGTTTAGGTTTAGGTTCAGGTCTAGGTATATAAGGTTCAACATTTGTTGTGTACCATTTAACTGGACATCCTTTACAGAATGTATTCCATCCTGCCATAGTAAACATATATAGAACCCAAAAAATTAATATACCTGCAAATATATTAATTAAATATTTAGTAACTTTATTTATTACCTTGTTCAAGCTTGACAACATTTTCATAATGTTTTATCTCACGTTCTAATTCTTCAGGTGATTTAGTTGTAATGTCTTGTTTAATTTCTTTACGTTCAATTAACATACCTAGATGTTTACCTATAAACTCCATTGCTCTATTAGAGTTAGTTAAATCATTTTCTTCCATACCTCTTTCATAAACTTTCATAAACTTTTTTACAACTTCATTAATATTAAGGCTTACGTCTTTCATTGCGTCTAGTCTTATTTGATTACATCTTTCTTCAATCTTATCATTCTTTAATAATCGTTTAGCTTCAGCACGAGTCTTTGCATCATTGTTTAAATCTTTATAACCTGCTGAACGATACGCACTTAATACGTCACCTGTAGCTGTGTATTCTAAACAGAACTTCTCCTGCATAGCTGATAGTCCACTAGGTAATGTATTCTTTGCAAAGTTCTGATACTTCTGCTGTGCATTCTCTAGCATCTTTACTCTTTGACCTTCAGGTAATTTCTTAGCTTTCTTCTCTGTCATTTTAAGTCTCCTCTCTTCAACTCTTCTCATGTACTCACGTCTCATCTCAATTAAGTCTCTACCTGCATTTACCTTTTTTCTGGTGGCTGCCGTTTCTTTAATTAAGTCTCTGAGACCTGAATCATCTAAATGAGCATACAATAAATGTTTAGGTTGCTTTTTCATTATTGTATTATACACTATAACGTGTTTATAAAAAAGAAAAAAATACTATTGCGAGTTTTAAAAAAGTATGATATACTTATAACTAAGTTTCCAGGGTTAATAGGTATATCTGTAGGAAACACAAATCACATAACACATAACTATATAGACTCTATTGCATCCCTCGTGCAGTGTTGTGTAAATCTATTTGAGGACTCCCCCATTAATAATCATTATCAACAACTACAACTCCATTTTCTCCCTAATTTTTTGGGGGTACCCTTTTATATATATACAGCCAAGCCTAATTTTTTGTGTCCCCCTTCTGATGTTCTCCTTATGTTCCCCTTTTGTTCTATATAGGTTCCCTTTTTGTTCTATCTTTGTTCTATTTGTTGTAAAAATACAACAGTTGTTGCATAAATACAACAGTTTCTTGATTTAACTGCTCAGTTTATGGATATAATGCATTTTTCAAGTTGAATTTGTTGCATAAAAACAACACCTTGATATTCTACCCAGTTTCCCCTGTTTCCAGTTTTCAACTCAACAAAAACTCCCCAATCAAAAAAACTATTTTGAAATTTATTTATTTTTTTTAAGTTTTTAATAACTACTACTACTATGTAGTAGTTATATAAAAACTAAAAAAAATAAAATATCTACTACCTCGTTTTTGGAATTTATTTTTAATTCATTTTAAAAAAAATCAATTTCCAAAATCTCCAGTTTGATTTCCTTCCCAAAAAAAAATCTGGAGATTCTGGAAGTTGATTTAAAACTTCAGAAACTTAGTAAGTATTTTAATTATAACTACTACTACTATGTAGTAGTTATAATAAAATACATTACTACACCTCGAAAATTGCAATTCAATTTCCTTGCGAAGTTGGTTAAGCTTTTTTCCCAAATAACTTTTTAAAGAAAGATTTTATTATGGATTATTCAAAAGAATATCAAACTATGACTAGTCAAATACTGGACTTGTCAAAAAAATCAAGAAACTTTCGAACAATGATTTCAAAATTGTCAAATCAGAATGCAATGCTTAACACTCAGTTAGGCTATAAAATGGCTAGAAACATTGTAAGAAAATATAATTTATATAATTATTTTAAAATAACTTGAACTTTTTTTGAACAATGATAGTTTATATTTCTAGTAGTAATTGATATTAATCTTAACCAAAGGAAAAAAATTATGTCAAATCATAGAGTATTCACAAAATCTGAAACTGAAACAGTAAAGAAAATGTTTCTTTTTCTAAGAGAAGAAAAAGCCTTGAAAAACATTTCAAACATTGATATGTTAAAATCAACTTACAAACTTTACGACATTTTAACTAAATAGAAAGGATTTTATAAAATGTTTAACTCTAGTACTTTTTTCAACCTTGGAAGCTTTTGCTTCCTTGGTTGTATAGCTTCCTTGCTATCTCTTTTATTTGATGTTAGCATTGATAGAGTCGCGATAGGTTTCTTAGTAAATGGTTTCTTAGGAATTATTTGCATAGCTATTGCATTTATTAAACTTGAATTTAAAGGTAAATAATTATGACTGGTACAATAATATATCAAGGTCAGTCTTTGATTGATAAGAAAAATATCGTAGTCATTTACTTCAATGGAAGTAAAAACACAAAGACTGGCAACATGGCACAAACATATATCATTCGTAGTGATATAGACCCAAGACTTGCCAGTAAGACTGGCGAAGATTTTTCAATATGTGGTAATTGTAAACATAGGGGCACACCTACGAATGACCCAGACAGAAAACAAGCTAAGGATAGAACTTGCTATGTCAAGTTATATCAAGGTGTACTGGCAACCTATAAAGCATTTATGAAAGGCAATTATTCTAAGGTTGACAATCACAAAGACATACAAAGTCTTGGTGAAAATCAAGTCGTAAGACTTGGTACTTATGGTGACCCAAGTGCAGTACCTTCTTACATATGGGACAGTTTACTATCCAAAGCTAAGAAACATACTGGCTACACTCACCAATCAAAGATTGCTAGTGCTGATGTACGAGCTGACCAGTGCATGATGAGTGCTGACTCTTACGAAGAGTCTAAGAAATTTTGGTCAAAAGGATTTAGGACTTTTAGAGTCCTACAAAAGAATGAAGAACTTGATAAACAAAATGAAGTTCTTTGTCCAGCTTCTAAGGAAGCAGGTAAACGAACCACCTGCGAACAATGTGTGTTATGTAGTGGTTCAAATATTAACGCAAAGAGTGTTGCAATTTATCAACACTAAAAAAGAAAGGCATAACATTATGCATAAATTATATAGACAAAGAACTACTAACAGACACGGAAAGCTTGGCACTTTCTCAAATAATCAAGGTTATCTGGCAGTCAAACACGACCCAGTAAGTGGCAGATTTATTTCTAAATAAATTAAAACTTGTAATTTGAAAGTAGGTATGTTATGTAATGTAGGTATGGTGCAGACCTTATGTGAAAGCATTAAACTGCACTACCTTTGTTACTGGTTATGGGTAATGAAGAAGAACTATATAGTTAATATATATAAATACTACTTTGTAATAGTGTTTATATATATTAACCCTAGCTGAAAGGAGTTTAATTATGGCTAGAATACAATTAAGACCTTGTGAGAATGAGTTCAAGCAAGATGCAGACTTTATAGAAATACCTATAGATGACGGCAGATTTATGAAAATATATAGAACCTATGGAGTGTACGAAACGACCAAAGGTAATTACAAACGTGAAGAAACAGTTCACGTCAAGGTAATGCGTAAGCAATCCAAGTATCACGATTGTAATAGTTGGGAAACTGAAAGTTCTACATCTTATGATGTAGATTTAAAACAAGGAGAATAATATTATGAGTATCTATAAATGTCCAGATTGTAAAAGTACAAATATTTATTTTTACTATCACGAATATATAAACTGTGGTGCAGATGATAATGTTACTTTAAACCAAAATAAAAAAGGAGAATGGATAGCAACATTTCCAAAGTTAAAACATAATGATATAACTGAAAATGAATTGATGGGTTGTAGAGATTGCACCTCTGAATTTTGTATTGATTACTGTCATTATGAAGATGAGAATGGCGAATATAAAAACGAATGCTTTGATTAAGCAGAAAGGAGTTTGACTATGTCAAATCAACATTTAAAAATGCAAGAAGAACTTTGGTCTGAAATAGATTTCAGAATTGAAGAAGAATATCAAAAGGTTATGTCCAATGCTCTGTATTGGAATGACAGACTAAAAAAATCTGAGAAAATTACAAAGTTTAACTTTGAAGAAGTCGCATCAGATGATAATTTTTTAGACCACCACTTTGAGTCTATACATATTAAGATATGGGATATGTTTGGTCTTCAATTAACTCTTGAAGAACAAGAAGAACTACACGACCATCTCTTAAACAAACTCTATGAGTTATTGAATGAAGATATCCAAGACCATAGAGAAAGTGAACGACCATAAAAAATACTACTGAATGTAATGAAGTAGTATTTATTTATGTAATATTAACAATCCATTGACAAAGGAGTTTAATTATGGATAATGATTTTATTTTTCAAACTATTGAAAAACTTATGGCAGATGGTAAGTCTGACCCTAAGATTAGGGGTTGGGCTATGTCTGACATTGTCACCAAGATTGGTGATAGATTTGGCGAGGACAAAAAGTCTGTCGCTAGGGCATACATTATGTCCAAGTGTGGAGTTACTGATGATGAGTAGTTCCATAAAATTATATGGCAGTTCAGACCTACCACCAAAGGTCTGTGCTGAACTGTCAGACATTATTAACGAGAGTTTCTTTAAGAAACTTGATAAATATTTTGACCAACAAAAGGAGAAAAAGTATGGCAAAAAATAAATTTGGTAAGACTGTAAAGGTGGATTCACCTTATGCAATTTATAAAAATGAAGCAACAGAGTTTGAGCATAGAGTTTTAAAAACTTATCAGACAAAAGAAAATGAAAGTAAGAATCAATATGCTAGGTGGTACGTTGCGAGTCGTTCACCTTATACCTATGGTTCGTGGGAGTATGGTGACATCTATGTTAAAGATGTGATAAGTTATCACGACCTAATAGCAAGTACAGACGAATGGAAAGAGGACTATAACTTTCTTCAAAAGTTTAAGGAGTTTGTGTAAGATGTACGATAGATTATTATTAAAATTAATATTAGCATTTGGTCTAGCTATGTATGGCTTATGGCATAGCAACCAAGTGCTACCACTACCATAAAGAAAGGAATATAATTATGGATGACGAAAATAATATAGACATCAATCAATACATTCAGTATGATGATGAGCAAGATAAAATAGTTTACTTTGATAAAACTCAGTTTCTTGAAGATGCTTTAGAATATCTTCAAGATGAACACCAAGACTATGAAATAGTGGAGATGTAAAGCTATGAATATATTTTATTTATCAGATGACCCACAGATTTGTGCAAAGCAACACTGTGACAAGCACGTTGTTAAAATGTGCATTGAGTATGCTCAGTTACTATCAACTGCTCATAGAGTTCTTGATGGCACAGAATATACTGTTATACAAAATGGTAGAAGACTCAAGAGATGGAAACACCCTAACGAATGGTACGATAAAGACCTTATGTTAGCCAGTCACATCAATCACCCAAGCAATAAATGGGTGCGTGAGAATGTTGCAAATTATGTATGGTTGTACTCTTTGTTAGATTCATTACTCAAAGAGTACACTCATAGATATGGAAAGGTACACGCAGTTCAAAGAAGAATGTCAGTGTTATTAACACCACCAGTGAGTATTGGTTTTTGTTTAAACTGTACACCTATGCCACAATGTATGCCTGATGATTGTAAGGTAGAGCATATGCCTATACTTGCGTATCAGGATTTTTATATGAAACACAAGCGACCATTTTGTAATTGGACTAAACGACCAAGACCAATATGGTTTACATAGAAAGGAGAAGAGTGATGACTAAAGAACTTAAAACTTTTAAAATAACCTATTATGATGAAATTGATGCAACAAATGAAGAAGAGTGTAAAGATTTTTTATTGTCGCATTTAACAAGAGATGTGGAGTATTCAGATGTTTCTTGTTTTAAAATAGAGGAGGTAAGTAATGGGTAAATATTTAAAGACTGAAATAGATTGGCAGATGATTAATGGATTTGCCAAAGAGATTTTAAGAATGGACTTTGACAATCCAGTCTTGAAAAAATGGTGTGACACTGAGGGTTATGAGGGTTCAGAGTTACGCAAATACTTAACTGAAAACTGCAATGTAAAATTTCATCAAGAAAAATATGGTTCTTATGTTATGTTTCCAATGCACCCAAAAAGAAAGGACTAAACTATGAACAATAAAAAGTTTATATTAATAAATGTGACACAAGAAACACGCAAACAAATGACTGAGAATCAGTTACTTGAGATGGGTGTGGACGAGTTCATCATTGATGATGCCTATGATAATGAAGAGATTACATTTTATCAAGATGGTGAAGAATTTATCTTGGAGAATCCAAGGTTCTATGATACAGTAACTAAAATGAAAGGAGTGTAACTGTGAAGTTATTAAATTTTATTGAAAATGTTTTTGATTTAATATGCTTTGTAATAGTTACATTTTTTGCATATATATTAATAGGTTTATTTACTTTATAGAAAGGAGTATAACTGTGAAAAAATATCTTATAACAACCTATGCTAATGCTGAATGGCAATGCATAGTGGAAGCTGACTCTGAAGAGGAAGCTGAAGAAAAAGTTTGGGAAGGTGACTATGAAGAATTAAATAATGGTGACCCTACTAATGTTCAAGATGAACAAATAGAATCTATTGTTGAACAACCAGATGATATAATAGATAAGATTAAGGAAGAAGATAATTTTGATTCTAATATCAGAGAAGGAGCATAACTATGTGTGATGTAATTGATTTAAAAACTAAACGTATGCTTTCTAAACATAGAAAGAAACAAAAAGAAAAAGTTAAAGATGCAGAGTTTGATATGGACATTGTAGCGAAAGACTTAGCAAAAGTAATTAACAAACATATCAAAAGAAAGACGCATGGATTTGACATTGCGTGTGCCTTGGCAGATGTATCAGTGCAATTCATACACGATACTGCACCTTCAGTTGCGTCTGCTCAACATATAATATTAACTGCATTACAACAACCATTGCAAGAAGCAATAGAGTACGAGAAAGGAGAGTACGAAGATGAATGAAAAAGAATTTATCAAATGGTTAGATAAAAATGCACCAGTTGACTATGAAGAAGTACAACACTTCAGTGATGAAGAAGGTGCTTCAATATGGATTAGATTTGATTTAGATAAGGAGGAAGATGATGAGTAATATTTATGACAAAGAATTAGAACTTACATCTTTAGAAAAGAAACAACTGATACAGTACTACAAAGAAGAAGCATTGCCTGATTTTAAAGTAGATAATGAAACACCTGAAGATGAAAGTGATAACTTTTGGTATGGCATTCAGTTTGACAAACGAATGTTTGACCTTTGTGTTTACTGGTCAGACTATAAGATTGTTTGTGTTGTATATGAGTGTGACCCAACAGAGGATGGTAATTGGACAACTAATATAACTGCTAGTTGGTACTTAACTGACAAAGGAGAGAGTGATGAAAGTTAAAGAACTTATAGAACAATTACAACAGTGTAATCCAGAGTTATATGTTTATATTTTTAAAGATGATAACATATTTCATATCCATAGTATTGATGCATCTATGGACGATAGGATTGATATTAACGCAGAAGAGGAGAATGAGTGATGCTTAAATGGGACGGATTTGATAGTGCAATCATAGGTACTGCTGAGAGATGTAATATGGACACAGTTATTGCCTATGATTTAACCAAGATGGTTAAGATTTTAGTAGCTCGTGACGATATGAGTGTGGAAGAAGCACACGAATATCTACAATTCAATGTCATTGGTGCATATATAGGTGAGTATACACCTATTATTATAAATAAAATGACAAAGGAAGAAGTCAAAGAATTGACACATGAATAAGTTGTGGTATTTATACAACACATATGTGTCAGTAATTTGACTAATGCATTTTAAATTTGACACGAGTTACTAAAAAATTGTATAATCTTTTACATAAACATATAGGAGATAATGTGAATGAGAAAAAGTGAAATGTATGAAAAAGAAATACAAGAATTAAATAAACAACTTTATAATTCTTACAAAAGAATTAAAGAACTTAATGACAAAGATAAGAAAGGAAAGAAATAATGTCACAAAGATTAAACTATTATGATAATAAATACTTTAGTGAAAAAGAATTACAATGTCCTACTTCAAAGGATATAGTTTTAGCTAAAGGATTTTTAAATTGTCTTATAAATTTAAGAGAGAATGTTGGAGAACCATTACAGATAACTTCTTGTTGTCGTTCAGCAGAACATAATGAGTGGTTACAATCTCGTGGGTACTCAGCCAGTCCTAATTCATTTCATAAAATTGGTAATGATAAATGGGACACAGATACTTGTGCAGTTGATATTGCCATACCTAATTCAGTCTTCAGAAAAGATTTAATTAAGAGAGCAATAGACTTAGGTTGGACTGTAGGTGTAGCGAGAACATTCATACACCTTGACAGAAGAATAGATTACACACCACTACCACAAGTTGTTTATGTCTACTAAAGTTGACAGAGCATTATGGTTTACATTGCAAATCTTATTTGGATTTATGATGGGTATGTTTTTATTTACAATATTATATTTTATAGGAGATTATTTTAGTGGGAATTGAAACAGTAATAGTGGGGTTTATAATTAACTTGTATACCCTTGATAACATTGATTTTTTTCACCAACGTGCAAACAATAACAAGACTATGACTTGTGTATGGGAGTACGTTGGTAAGAAAAAACCTGACCCACATAACCCTAGTATCACACTCTTGGGTAATGTGTATTATAAACAGAAGTGTGTAAGAAAGGAACTAGATAAATGATAAAAGAAATGTTTGCATTGTATTTAACTTTTGCTTCACCAGTTGGTGAGGTAGAACTATTCGTTAGAGAATTACCTAACTGTGATAATGCTGAAGAGATAGCTGAAGAAGAATATCTTAAAAGAGATATTGATAGAAGTAAACTTAGCTCATCAGGATATATGTGTATTGGAGTGGAACATCATATGATAAGACAACAACTTATCAAAGGTTTACCAGTTGACCCTAAGTACATACCAGTGCAGGAAAGAAAATGTGTAGTACCAATGGAGATAAGATAATGAAAGATAAATTAACAGCACTTTTTATATTAACATTAATGATAACATTATATTTAACAGGATAGAATTATGTTTACATATTTTTTAATAACAGTATGGTTTGAGTACGACAATAAGATACATCAAAAAGTTTTACCTAAGTTATATGATAACTGTGAGAAAACTGTAATGAAAATTTATGAAGAAACAAAACCACCTTATAAAATAAAGGCAGTTAAATGTGATACACCAAAAGAATTTGGTAATAAAAGAAAGGACAAAAGATATGCACACGTATATGAAAAAATACGATAACGTAAACAACCCACGACATTACAATAAAGATGGCATAGAATGTATTGATGGTATCAAAGCATCAATGTCAGACAAAGAGTTTGTTGGGTACTTAAAAGCAAATGTTATAAAGTATCTCTGGAGGTATGATTATAAAGGAAAACCTTTGGAAGATTTAAAGAAAGCACAATGGTATCTTGACAAACTTATAAATATAATTCATAATGAGGACTTAAAATCAAAACAGATAATAATGGAAGGTTTTAAGGAAGGAGTAAATGATGATATCTAAATTTAAAACACACGAAGAAATACCTACATCTCTTGTAGATAATATATTAACTATGAGTGGTGAAACAAATATTAAACAAGTTCCATTGAAAGATATAAATGGGTTTGTTGAAATGATGGAAGGAGTTGATAGTGGAACTAAAAAAGTTAACAACCAAAGAACGTGAAGAAGTAGTTATGGCTATCCATAAAATAATTATGGAGTTAATAATTAAATATGATTCACCTGAAACTGTATACCTAATGGCAAGAGCATTAACTATTACAGCTATAACCAAAGCTGAAAAAGATTACTATGGTTTTCTTACAATGCAGAATGCATTAAATGATACTGCTCAAGAACTAATAGCTATAGGTATGGGAGAAGAACCAACTGAAGGTGATGAAGTATTTGAATTTTTATACGACAAAGATAATAGTAACAACAAACTACATTAGGGGGTTAGATGTTGAAGATGGAAAGTAAATTTCTTGGGCACGAACAGTGTCCTAAATGTGGGAGTAAAAATAATTTAGCACGTTATACTGATGGTGCTCATTGCTTTACACCTGACTGTGGATATTACGAGAAAGGAGAAGGAGTGGAAGTAACACCTATTACAAATAATACTAACAGTTATTCTGACTTGTACGTTGGTGATAGAACTGAATTGAAAGATAGAAATATCTCTCAAGAAACTGC